>ERZ500978.7-NODE-7-length-267315-cov-6.685452_pt1 | contig 267315 bp, 175 predicted proteins | sample MGYA00248870_ERZ500978 | MGnify/ENA primary metagenome ERZ500978 (study PRJEB25958, sample SAMN03398513) | human skin metagenome | study: EMG produced TPA metagenomics assembly of the Human Skin Microbiome Metagenome (human skin metagenome) data set. | reverse complement strand
CTTGGTTTTTTTTTTTTTTTTCATATTCACTTTTCTGTAAGCACAGTAATCACAAAGTTGCCTTTTTCCAATTCGCGTGTGTGTGCGTGTGGCAACGCGTTAGGTGCGGGTGATTAGCTCAATCCAGGCACATGAGAGACGAAAAGGCAGAGGTGCAAGCTACGACGTCTGCCCTTGAGGAACGACCCTCACTATCTCATCGGAAGCATGGACCGACGCTGAAGCGTGCCGCTTCTTTCGACCAGGATAGTGGCGAGGCAAGTCTAAGCGACGATGCAAGCACTCGCTCCATCGTAGACTCATTGGATCTTGCACCATCATTGCCGTACTGGTTTGCTTATGTACGTGCGCGCATGGCAGAGTATGCTCAAGACATTGAGCAACTTGTACATGCGAACCAGGCGCACAAACTCTCGATACTTGTCCCGCTGGAGCACATGGAAACTAGACTCAGTGCTGCGCACGACGCCATGGTCCGTATGATGCGGGACTGGTCGTTGGCACATGGAGGCGCCGAGTGGTTTGATAAGTTGTCGTCTCTAAGCGAAGTAAAGGGACATGTCTACACACTCATGACTGAATGGGAACGACGCGTACATACCCTACATCCAGCGCTTTTTGAGAGCGTTTCGGCCGCGGAAATGAAGCAAATCCCAAGACGATGGGCATCCCGTATGCCCGCGACAGCAGCCTATTTGTCGGAAGAAGTGCAACGAAGTCTCGCGGCTGTCCGAGGCCATATCCAAAATGTCACGCTACCTTCGCTGCGAGAATCATCATCATCATGGGCGCATGATGCGCAATCGATGCTGCCACAGCACATGCCTTCCTTGCACGACTTGCCGCAACATGTGGAAGAGGCACTCCAAACGATTGGGCGCTGTGGACGAGAAGCTGGTGCACAGTTTGTGCACGCAGTACACGATGTGGAAGATGCCCTGTATCACGCTGCCCTACGTCTGGCAAAGAATGGCCGAGAACTCATACCCTACCAGTCTCTTCCGGTGCTGTGGCGCAATAACGACTTTATCACGACAGGATATCGATTTATTCCCAAGGACCAATGGCACAATCTGATCCTTAGCGCTTTTCGTGTTCACAACGAGACAGGCAACATTCATACGCATTTGAGTGGACTGCTCCTTGTGTCCTTTTTGTTTTGGCTGACAGGCTCCGTTGATTCCGATACGACCACCACAGCGGATCGGTGGATGATGATCATGTATTTGCTTGCCGCTGCGAAATGTCTGCTCTGCTCAATCTCATGGCACGTCATGGCGGGCTGCGCAGATATTCAATGGTTTATGTGTTTTGCGTGCATTGACTACACGGGAATATCTTGGCTCGTCGCTGCATCACTCGAGACTCTGGTGTTCAATGGCTTTTACTGCCAGCCCGGGCTCATTGCCATCTACACGATAGGCGTCATTGCCATCGGCATAGCAATGTCTGTGTTGCCTTGGTCTGCGTGGTTCAACGACCCGAGTTACCGCTCCATTCGTATAGCCATGTTCATTGGAATGGCTTGTATGGGATTTGTGCCATTTGTACACGGTGCTGTACTCCATGGCTTTGGTCCCATGGTTCGCTTCTACGGACCTGTTGTTCCAAGCTTGCTCTCGTACATCGCGGGTGTCGTCGTATACGGATTACGATGGCCTGAGCGCTTGGCGCCAGGGAAGTTCGACATTGTTGGTCATTCACACCAACTATGGCATCTAGCCATCGTGCTTGCAATCTATTTGCATTACAAGGCGGTTCTGTCGTTTGAGAAACACCGGTACGAGTTCAGTTGCTCGGCAGGTTATACCCCATCACCTACCCTTGAGCAACTGTCCACTCTGATGCGACATGTATCTCAGTACATGTACAATTTAGTAGCCAAAGACGGACCGCTTTCGACGTGATGCTACTGTAGTGCTTAGATGAAGTAAGATACACATTCAAATAAATATTACGCGTCCGAAAAAAAATGAAGATGGTTATTGTATGTACTTCCAGGTATTAGCGCCAACATGTTGCACATGGTCAGCGAGCTATCACGAAAGGCACAAGCATCTGGTTCCACCACCTCACCTACACTCTCATCAATACTCTCTTCCAGCTGTCTTCCTCCTTCGTTAAATGCTAGAAATTACATTTAGCGTGTGCAATCATCTCATCTCTTGCTAATTACTGTTTAGAAGGAGCCTCGTCTTCATCGGCTGACACGATGCGGCCGTGGTCGTCGTTGTCGTCAGCATTCTGGATATCAAAGTCTTCGTGGGCAGCTTGACCGGAGAGAACTCGTGGAATCGCAGAAAGAATATCGCTTCCACTCAGTCCATTCAGAGACATGGTTACGTTGTGATGGGCATTGGCAGCGGCACCGCCTAGCATGGTCGACGACGCCTGGTGTTGTTGCTGCCCGTGTGATCGAAACACAGGGGGTACAGACTCTGGTGTTTCGTGGCCTACTTTGTTGTCGACACGCGATTTGACCCATTGATACCACTCCTCCTTTGTCCGATCACCTAGCAATGCAACAATCAGCAGGGTCATGTTGTCACAGCCGATGCCACCGACCTCGGCGTCAGGTGCTAGACACCGGTCAATCAACTCTTCCGTAATCACATCAAGCGCTTTGCCTTCCGCAATTCCTCTTCGGACTATATCGATGACCTGTTGATTCGAGAGACAGTCCCAAATACCATCACATGCGAGCACAAGGAACTCTTCCTCACCTGTCCATGAGTGCGACAACACTTCGGGATCGGCTGTAACAATTTGCTTCTCGGGCGGCAGCGACGCATTTTGCTTGAACTCAAAATCGCCAATGGCGCGGCTCAATGCCAAGTTGCCATTCACACGATCAAACTCAACAAAGCCACCCGCGTTCAAAATACGCGCATGCTCTTCTGCATTTCCTGGCTTATGATCGTGGCTCATGGGCTTGGCCTTGCCAGCAAGCCCCAGCACGCAACGTGAGTCGCCTGCGTTGGCCACATACATGCGCCTTCCCTTCGATCCTGGTTCCGGCACAATGAGCGCGGCCACAGCTGTGCAGCCGGACGTGTCATTTGCATACACGGGATCCATACGCAGATCTTCATCAGTCTTGAGGAAGGCGCGGTGCAAGGCTGCTTCCCAGTTTTTTTCCTGGAACTCAGGGAGTGCCAGAAGACGCGTGTGAAGCGTACGTCCAGAGTACCGTGCGACATTTGCGCCTGTTGTGTAAGTCTAACGCACGCCAGTCTGCGGCTTCGCACGAACATACCGCCATGTCCATCATATACGGCAAAAAAACTTGTACGTCCAGCAGGGCTCGTTGCGGGGTCGTTCGAGAGATTCAAGACAGCTGCGTGGGCGTCTTCCATAGAGATTCGCCAGCCTTGCATGTCAGAAACGCAAAATGCCACATTTTCATCTTCATCTTGGGAAGTGCGCTGTTGGAAGAGAGAAAGATATCACAATCCCACCCGGATGAAACCAATCGTATGGGGAAGCAAATACGCATGTTAGTATTTGGACCGCTGGAAATGGCGACAACTCCAAAAGCATGCATCCCGAGAGGCGCACGCCCCAAAGTACAACATACCTTGTCGACAATAGGCTCCGACAAGATTTGTCCCATTTTGTATCGTCCAGAGTCAAAAGTATCCGGTGAGCCGATATGGACGCCGAGTCGAAGAAGCTTTGTTCAAATCGCCTCAGGAGCAGCGCTACGACTGACGACTACGCTTCGTTGTGCGTCCATTGCGCGGAGTCGACGCTTCTATTTCGGCCGAAGTACACGTGATCCCATCTTCTTAGTTTTTGCATCGTTGCCATCGTTTGTACCGTTTGCGACGCTGGGCACGGACGAATCAGTATGGTATGTAGGCTTAAAAGCTCTGTTGGATCGAGGCAACCCGGCTTGATGCCGGATGGTTCCAAACTTGTTGCTCGTGCATCACATATCGAGCTAGCAAGCAATTTGGCTGGCTCCTTCTGCTCGCGGGATTTCCTTGATGCGCGCACCCTCATACATGTACTAACTTAGACAGCGTCCCATTGTGCTTTCGGGTCATACCCGTTCGCTGAATCAAATCAAGTTCAACCGCGAAGGCGACCTTCTATTCTCTGTATCGAAGGATAACCTCGTAAATGTGTGGTTTTCACACAACGGCGAGCGGCTCGGCACGTATAATGGACACAATGGTACGGTGTGGTCTGTGGACGTAGACAGGGAAACCATTCTACTTGTCACAGGATCTGCCGACAACCAAATGCGTCTGTGGGATGTGAGGACGGGTGAATGCTTGTTCGTGTGGGAGTTCCCAACGGCAGCCAAGTGTGTATCGTTCAACAAGCACGGTACACAAATCCTCGTGGTGACCGAGGAGCGGATGGGTTATCGTGGTGCGCTGCGCGTATTCAATATTAATCGTGACCCATCTTCATGGAAAAAGCAGGAGACAGAGCCCATGCGCACGATCACGTTTTCGGGCAGCAAGGCGACTGTGGCCTCCTTCGACGTATTCGACAAGCACATTCTTACTGGACATGAGAATGGGAAAGTCGCTTTGTATGCGCATGATACTGAGGAAGGTGAATCTGGTATTGATGCTGAGCTAGAGATTCATCAAGTCAAAGCCCACACGGAAAATGTCACTGACTTGCAGCTCGGCTGGGATGGCACCTATATCGTCACTTCTAGCAAGGACAAGACAGCTCACATCATTGACGCTTCGACGCTCGATGTAATCAAGACGTATGCTACAGACACTCCGCTGAATTCGGCTATTTCTCTACCTACTCGGCCGTATGTCGTGATGGGTGGTGGCCAAGAAGCCATGAGTGTCACCACGACGAGTGCACGTCAGGGCAAATTTGAGTCGCGCTTCTGGCACAAGATCTTTGAGGAAGAGTGCGCCCGTCTTCCTGGTCACTTTGGTCCCATTAACACTTTGGCTGTGCATCCCACTGGCAACGCGTATGCCAGCGGTGGTGAAGACGGCTATGTCCGTATCAACTGGTTCGACGAGTCATTCTTTAAAAGCCGTCCTTACGGCCCTGACTTTGAAATCGCTAACGAGGACCAATAAAGTCACAGCCATGAATACCTTTGCGCCTTTGTGTACGTGATACCTTTCCCACCTTATATACTCGATAGACCAATGAGCCAACTAGCTACCACTACGGATCCGACTCGTCAACCCTCTAGCTGCTAGTCTTGACTAGCATAGCCGCTTGCGATTTGACGGGAGTACCCGAAAGCGAGTCAGGCAAGCCTGCAGGCAGGATGTCAGGCTTTTTGAGCGCCGCGCTTTGCGTGATCACAAGGGGCGATCAATGAGGGTGTGCTTCGTTGTTGAGAGACTTCGTCACGTGAGATGCAATTCGTCTTTCAAGTCACCCGTATCGAACCGTGACGCGTCGCGTTGCCTATAGGATAGGATTGCAACGACTTGACCATCGGCTGTCATATTGTCGATTTTTTTTTTTTCGTTGCCTCTGCGTTGTGGCGTGCCTGCAGTGTGTGTTGTCACAGAGAGTGCAAGTCTTTTTGGGGAGTGGAAGGAAAGAGTGCCTATGTCGAGCTGCACATCGTCTCTCGTACATGTTGAGGTGCGCTTACGATCTGACATTGAGATTTTCGACACGGCGGACATCGAGGCAGCAGTGCGCCGGTTCATCGAGTCAGATCCACATGCTTCTATAGAGTGTGAGAGTGAAATGGGTGGGTGGCAGCAAGCCGACACATTTTTGGCAGAGCATGTGGATCGAATTTATGTTGGCGAGTCAGATCCACCATCTGCGTCTGTGCTTGCGCACGAGGTCGACATGGAGTTGCATGTGTACCAACCATGCCCCCATGACAATGTTGATGAGTTCGGTGTGGGAGATGCAGATGCTGCAGCTGATAATGCAGTGGCCGCAACACTATCTGAACTGCCGAACCATGGTCTTGATGGTCTGTGGCGTACTCTCGTATATTCAGATCATGTGAAGGAACATCTATTGCATTACATTTATTCGACACTGGAATTCTCTGATGCAGGCATTGATTTCCATGTGATTGCGTGGAACCGAGTAGTTCTTCTGCATGGGCCACCAGGCACGGGCAAGACGTCACTATGCCGAGCACTCGCACAAAAGTTGGCAATCCGACTGCAAAAGCGCTATTCACACGTCAAACTTGTGGACATAAACTCGCATTCACTCTTTTCGAAATGGTTCTCAGAGTCGGGCAAGCTGGTACATCGGCTCTTTGACATGGTGACGGAACTTGTGGAGGACGAGGCAGGGTTCGTGGTTGTGCTCATTGATGAAGTTGAAAGTGTTACAAAAGCGCGCAACTCGCTTGTGGCAGGAGCGGAACCAAGTGATTCAATTCGAGTTGTGAATGCACTTCTCACAGAACTTGATAAACTCAAGTATAGGCGCAACGTGCTGATCATGGCCACATCGAACTTGTCGGACTCGATTGACTCCGCGTTTCTCGACCGCGCAGATATTCGTCAGTACATTGGCTTACCTGGCACTGAGGCAGTGTATTCGATTCTTCGGTCATGTATGCTAGAGCTGATTCGTGTGGGACTTGTGCCACCGGAGCCGTTTCCTTCATACGACGCCATGGATGCTTCTGGCGAATTGACGGCCGCACAACAACTGTGGCAGCTTGCAAGCCATTGTCATGGTGCATCGGGTCGCTCATTGCGTCGCTTGCCTGTACTCGCACATGCTCATTATCTTCCTCGCATAAGGAATACATCCTGTGCGGATTGGGTGGACGCGATGCGCCGAGCCTACGATGAGTCCACACCGTCGTAACTTTTATTTATTGATTGATTCATTTTTTTTTTGCGCAATTTATCGATTCAATCGCGCAGAGACTTACACCTTGCTGTTCTTCGTTCTCATTAACAAGACTAATATACTTGGACAGAAGTGGAAAGGGTATCTGAATCGATTGAGTTTTGCAAATATCACTATGGACTCACATTGCCGGTTGTCTGCGCTGGAGCCAGAGCTTTATTGTGCCAGTACTGCAAACGATCCTGTTTGCTGAGTTTCGTTCGTTTTGCACGGCCGGCAATACTTATTCCAGTACTTGTTGATTTCACGGGCGTGCTAGCAGTCGGTGGTCTAGGCAATGGGTCTGCCGGCGGATGTGATGGTTCAGATGCCGCATCGTCACTGTCACTCGATACTAGCACGTACGGTGCATCCTTCGATGTCAGATGTTCATCGTCAGAATCACTCGTTACCAGACTCGGGCGCGATTTCCAAGGGTCCTGCGCAGCGCGCTTTTTTGGCCGCATAGAACCGTACTTGCTTTCGGACGACGAATCCTGATCATCATCGTTCTGGGGCTTGCGTCGCTTCGGATTGGACTTCAAAAAGACAACAGATGCATCGCTAGTATCGTCATCCATGCTGGAGGATGCACTAGCATTAGCAGAACGACGATCTAATTTTGAGGCCAACGTTGATGATGCTGCAAGCTGCGGTACAGCTTCTGAGCCATACAGCTGCTTTTGTAGTATGCCTGAGTCATATAGCTGCTTGATCTTTGCGAGTGTTAGCCGTATATGGTAACGTACGTCTTTGCGTCTTCGGATCATTTCTCGCGAGACACCAAGGACTGAGCCCAACAAACTCTCTGGCTCTTTGATTTGAGATGTCATGTTGAGCCTATTATCGGCATCCTCAGGTGCAAAATGCATATGAGTGTTTTTTTGCTGCCGATTGTGCAAGGTTTGCTGCCGATGACGAAAGTTTTGCAAGTCATTCGCACGCTCACAAAGAGCCGCGTGTAGGATATCAAAAGCACCACCAAGCGCGGAACGCACACTGAGAATCGCGAATGAGCCCCTTGAGACATCACTGCCTAAAAATAAGAAAAAAAAATAACGAACATGTGTTAGTGGTAAAGTCATAGAAAGAGAAAAAAAAAATAAAGGTTGTGAAGGAACAGGAGACACGTACTTGGGTCATGTGGGTCTTCAATACTAAGCATAAATGGCTTGCGATAGTCATACATGCCTTTTTGCCTCTTGCTGAGGTATTTTCCACGGCCACGCACTGAAATAGCACACTCATCGTAGCCATAGTTTTTGCCATACAGTTCGAGGAACTCCATCAGCAATGTGCCGAGATTCTTGTCGGCAGACATTTCTCCACGCTGCAGTTTGGGATGGAGCTGCAAGAAGCTCAGCACCATGAGCGTGACGCTGTAACTGCCGAGCCCCCCTGTATACACTTCCGAAAGGGCACGCTGTTGCAGGAATTGCTTTACGACCATGACAAGAGGCCTGATAGCCGGTTGCTTCTTAAGCCAGCCATTCACAAACTTGGACGCTTGCAGACCATTGGCCTGATTGATCGATATGTCTACGTTAAATTGACCATATGGGCACACGAACTTGATAATCGGCACTTTTGCACGCGCAAGTACTTGAACATGAACTGCCAGCTGGTAAGAGCGAAGGCAGGCAGCCATTTCGCTGAGAGTGATCTCGCGAGGCATGTCATTCATCACATTTGACAAGACGACAAGGTCGATGTCACCTTGCGGTAAATACAGTTGCGTATCCTGACTGCCAAATGAATACACTCTTGCATCAGGCCATTTCGAACATAATGCACGCTGAAAGAGTGAGATCACCATCGTCCGAGTGACGTGCTCCTCCTCACTCGGGACGATCCAATTTGTATAGGTACGAATTTCCTCACAGAGCCTGTGTGTATTAGAAGCTTTCCTGTGCTTTTTCATTACACACATACATACATTTCCGATACATTGCGGCATTGATGCCATGGCACATGCTGAGCCCATGGCGTGCTCCGTGCTGACGCGTGCTCACGTACAGAATCATCAACTACAACAGGCGCTGGTGGCGATGCAGACTCGTCATACTCATCTTCCATGTCAAATGAAATGAAATCATCACCGAACGCATCATGGTTTTTCCTCGACGTCGACGCGCCTGGACTCGGCGTACTTGTCATGTCGACCACGAAATGACAAGGCACAAAGTGGCAGATGCTTATGATCACACACCAAGTCCAATGAGAAACCAATCAGTCAATTTTTTTTTTTTTTTGCCCTGCTCCGCCTACATTGTCGGGCCGTCTTGACTTATACGCCCCACAACAAGCGTGAAGAAAATATTCATGAAAGGGGCTTGGGATTGAGCTAATGGCGCCAGGCATCGCTTAGTATTACTATTTTATTTATTTTTTCAAAATACCTCCCCCCTATAGATCATCGAGAACTCCACACAACCGCGGTGCTTTTTCATCTTCGTTGACGATTCGCACTAGCTGTAGTACGTAGGGCGTCGCAGTGAACGAAAGGCGCTGGCGCCAACAGCAATGACTGACGCATCTTCTATGGATGCAGAAGCGAAGAAGCGCGCGAAACGTGAGCGTCTCGAAGCTTGGCGACGTGAACAGGCGGCAAAGAAGCGCCAGACACCTGACGATAGTACAGGATCTGACAAGGGCACGAGGCAAGATGCAGTAGCGTCAGGAGCCGATGCATCAACAGTAAAGAGACGTACGCTTGGACTGCGTGGTACTGGATTGAGCCATGCAGGTGTGGGTTCTGGTGGCGGTGTTGTCAAGCCACGAATCCGTTTAGGTGCGCTGGATGACATGGATGACGATGCGGGAGAAGCCAAGCCATTGCGGCGCATTACGCTAGACACCGAGGAGGATTCACGTAGTCGTGCAGTAAATGAAGCTACTGCGGATGATCCTCTGGATGCCTACATGCAGGAACTAGAAAGTGAAGTCCAGCGCGAAAGCCATGAGCATGGCCATGATGGTGGATCGGAGGTGTTGATGGGCGATGACGAGGAGCCGCGAGAGGGAACCGAGACGCATGCAGATGACGAAGTGGATATTGACTCGATTCGCGCAGAAGACATCTTGGCACTCGCCCATCGCGGGAGCAAGAAAAAGCATCTGCCCGCCGTCGACCATGCAGCCATTGCATACGAGCCGTTCCGCAAAGCGTTCTATCATGCGCCGGACGAGATCGCCTCCATGAGTAGTGCAGATGCCGAGCGGCTTCGTGTAGAGCTGGATGCCATGTCGGTCCGTGGGAAGCATTGCCCGACGCCCATCACCAAGTGGTCACATTGCGGGCTGCCGGTGAACTGCTTGGACGTGATTAAGAAGCTCGGATATGTGGCGCCAACGCCGATTCAGAGCCAGGCGATTCCTGCGATCATGAGCGGACGCGATATGATTGGGGTAGCGAAGACGGGCAGTGGCAAGACCATGGCGTTTTTACTGCCCATGTTCCGCCATGTCAAGGACCAGCGGCCTGTCGAGTCAGGCGAGGGACCGGTGGCTTTGGTGATGACCCCGACGCGCGAGTTGGCGGTGCAGATCTTTCGCGATGCGCAGCCGTTTTTGCGTGCGTTCAACCTGCGAGGTGCGTGTGCCTATGGCGGCACGCCCATCTCTGAGCAGATTGGAGAGATGAAAAAGTTGGTCGAGGTTGTAGTAGCGACACCAGGCCGCATGATCGACCTGCTCACAGCCAACAGTGGGCGTGTGACAAACATGCAGCGCGTGACGTACCTGGTGCTGGATGAAGCGGATCGCATGTTTGATCTGGGATTTGAGCCGCAGGTCATGAAGATCCTGGGTCTGATCCGGCCGGACCGACAGACAGTGTTGTTTTCAGCGACATTTCCAAAGCCGATGGAAAGTCTGGCGCGCAAAATGCTGCGACACGAGCCGCTCGAGGTCATTGTCGGTGGCCGGAGTGTTGTGGCTGCCGAGATTCGGCAGATCGTAGAAGTCAGACCGGACTCGAGCAAATTCCACCGCCTCCTCGAGATCCTCGGGCAGCTGTATCATCACGATGAAGATGCACGGACGCTGATCTTTGTGGACCGGCAAGATGCCGCGGACGAGCTGATGCACATGCTGATGAAGCGAGGATACCCCACCATGTCGCTCCATGGCGGCAAGGATCAGGCCGACCGCGATACGACGCTCGCCGACTTTAAGGCGGGCATTGTGCCGATCCTTACCGCGACATCCGTTGCTGCACGCGGCCTGGATGTGAAGCAGTTGAAGCTTGTCGTTAACTACGACGTGCCGAATCATTTGGAAGACTATGTGCATCGCGCTGGCCGCACTGGGCGTGCAGGGAACCAAGGCACATGTGTGACGTTCATAACACCTGAACAAGACCGGTATGCCAAAGACATTGTGGCAGCACTGCGTGCGAGCAAGGCGACGGTGCCGCCGGAGCTTGAAGCGCTTGCGTCGCAGTTCAAGGAAAAGCTCCAGCAAGGCAAGGCACATGCGTCTGGCTCAGGCTTTGGCGGGCGCGGACTTGAACGCTTGGAGGCAAGTCGCGAGCGCCTTCTGCAGGCGCAGGCGTCCATCTTTATTGAGGATGAGGACGCCGATCCCGAGGCTGTGGCCGCGCGTGCCGCCGACGAGACTCAGCGGCTGAATGGGACTGACATCCAGGTGCGGACTGGCCCTATTCCCGAGGCGGTGCGTGAGAATCGCGAGCCTGTCTACACGGATGCGGACCAGGCTGCGAACCAGGCGCGTTTAGAAGCAGCTCGGCTTGCCGGCGCTGATACGTCGAAGCTGCAGGAAGTCATTGCGCGCATCAATTCTGTGGCAAGTCGGCGCCGTGAAGAGCTGGAAAACTCTCGACGTGCTCGAGATCCTGATGCGACAAAGTTCCATGCCATCTTCCCCATCAACGATTTTCCACAAAAGGCTCGTTGGAACGTGACCAATAAAGAGACGATGGCCATGCTCATTGAGTCCACAGGAGCTTCTAGTACGTGTTGGATGCGTGTGTTTGATGTGGCGAGCTAACTTTCACAAGTTACGAACAAGGGTGCTTTTTATGAGCGCGGCCGCGATCCTCATCCTGGTGATCCGCCAAAGCTTTCTTTGCTGATTGAGAGCAACGAGAGTTTTCGTGTTGAGCATGCGATTCGAGAGATCAAGCGCCTTTTGCTTGAAGGCACACAAGCGTATTTGGATAGTGAGTCACGCGCACCATCGTTGGGTGGGCGTTATTCAGTGATGTAGAGAGAGCATACACGACATCATCAGCAGGGTGCTTTTGAATGCGCACTTGGTCTGGTGTTCTGGCGCGATGGAGAGTTGGTTTGCATGCGCCTTGCTCGGAAAGCTCGTTGGTCGTTCACTGAGGTAGCGGTGGCTTTGAAATGGGAGGGGGGGGCTAATGCAGGTAACGAACGAGGACCGATCAGGGAAGGGGGAGGAGGGGGAGCGGAGGATGAGCGGGCAGAATCACGATGGTGACTGCACAATCATGTAGGGTACCGTGTCTAGCCAGCAACAATGAATAAGAAAGATTGTACTAATAATCGCATTGTTATTCACAAACTCTCCTGCTCGGGCTCACGAGTTTTCGTACGTTGCAGCTCAGTGCGCAGAAGCGCATGGGGATTTTGGGGATAAATCATTAGGTGTTTTTTCGGTGGCTTTTTCTGGCGAGCCGACGTCGTGAGCCGAGGTCGTGGTTTTGGCGTACGCTCAGCAGACCGTATGGTCCGCCCGCCAACAAGGCGGCCTAACTCCGTCACCATCTGCAATATGTCGTGATCATCTGCTTGCATACGCAGAAAAGTCTCGTTGGACTCATTTTCCTTCTCGACAAACGTGCGGTTTTGGGCTGCTCGCATCACGCGTGCCCGAAGCTCACTGCGGATCCGCTCGATCTGCGTTCGAAGTGCTGCATCGTCCCGCGATGAGGCATGGCCATCTGCATGTGACAAGATGCCGACCGCGCGCGCTTCATACGCAGTGGCCAGCACTGCTTGCGCATCACGCAAACATAGCCATTGGGTGCGAATAATCTCGGCAAAGAGCGACGATGTGCATCCAAGCACGTACGCATGCGGTCCGAGTTGTCGTGTCCGCTCGAGGACTGCGAGCGCCGTGTGTGGCACGTGGAATTTGTCTCGGAAGGCAATCAGGAGCATATGGAGCGCAGGAGCAAAGAAAGGCGTCTGAGGTCCATACTGTGCCAATTCAATGTTCGGCGACGTTGATGCCGTCGTTGGGGCGCTCGTGTCTGACGTCCACACATGCGCCTCCGCCCATCTCCAGGCATCCACAGCGCTGCCATGCGAATGAATGTCTTGCCAGAGGCGATCGACGCCGCGATCCAGCTCCTCAGGCGATATTTGCGCTGCCAATCCTTCCAAACTTGCCTCGAATCGTGTGCCTACGCCGCCGCCACGAGCCGTCAGCTTCCGCGACCGAATGGCATTGCGCTCTGCAAATGCGCCAAGCTCAGAGGAAGAGGCTTGCATGCGCGGCACATCCATCTCCTGCTCCAGGAGCTCAAATATACGCCGAAACTGGGCTGATTCCGACGGTGTAAGTGCTGACGTATCGTACGTGCGTCGCCGCTGCTGAAGCGTTTTTGGCGTGCTTGCACGCTCATTTGCATAGAGAACATCGCGCGGTATGGACTCCGATGCCCATGTTGGCTTTTGCATGGCTGCATGGATGGCGCCATTGGGCTGTGGAGACACATCAGCCAGAAGCTCGTCCCATGCATTGCGGGGGCCTGTCACGTAGGCTCGATGCGATTTCGCACAACGCCACGCTGTCTGCATGTGTGGCGCCGCGCGTACGAGCGATCCCCCGAGCCACCACATGTCCATCAAACAAATCTCACTTGTATGCGAGAATCTGAATGTATCTATTTATATGGACGAGGGGTCGTGGCGAGCAATGTTCCACGCAGACGCCAAGCAAAGGACGATATGACTACAAAGGCGCTCAGGTTCAATAAGCAAGTCCATGCTCAAAAATGCATCGCAATTGGGGCGCGCCTTGATTGTGGAGGCTCGTTGCCTGAGGTCCATTCTCCGTTCAGGAAGAGGAACGAACGAGCGAACCACTGACGCATCTTCAGTCCCTGTCTTGGCCGCGTGTGACTTTCTCTCGGTGATATGGCGCTTTTGGTCGTCACTGGTCTTCCATGCTCTGGCCGCACAACACGCGTGCAGGAGATCCGGGCGAACTTCGAGTCGCGCCTCGCGTCCTCGCCAACATTGTCGAGTGTGCGTGTTGTGCAAGATGCTGACGTCCATGTGGACCGACACGTGTATGAGTGTATGTGTATGAAACCCGTGCCACTCCATGACTAACATCAGCCAGCGCAGCGCACTGAAGGGCGCGCGCGTGCTGCCTATCTAAGCGCGGTTCGTCGTGCATTGAGCACGAGCGCGATTGTCATTGCCGATGGTGGGGCAGGACTGAATATCAAGGGATCTCGGTACGAGCTGTGGTGTGCAGCACGCGAGCTTGGTCTTCGCTGTGCAACGGTACGTACAAGGAACTATTCGTGACACTTACGCCACCTGGATCAGCTGTATGTGGCATGCACTCAAGATCTTTGTCGGGCATGGAACGCGAAGCGGCGCGCACATGGCGAGCCTTGCTATACAGACGCATGGTACGTACGCGCTCCATCAGTCTCTTTGTATATGATTTTTTTATTTCTCTCGACTTACACGCTGCCCAGTCTGGACGAGCTCATGTTCCGATTCGAAGAGCCTACGCCAGAAGCTCGTTGGCATCGCCCCTTATTTACTACGACATCCGTCGGCTCAGCGGATCATCCGGAATGTTTGCCGACGCCTCTTGATGCTATTTGGGACGCCATGACATTAGCGCGAGTCCAACCGCCCAAGGCCGTCACAGCTGTCGTACGTATCACAGCATACGATTTTGTTCGCCACTTAGGGCACTCATTCCCTTCCCCTACTAACATCGACAAAAGCGGAAAAAAACGACCAACAATAGCTTGGAACTTCTCGATACCATCACACAGAGCGTACTGTCGGCGCTCACTGAGTACCGTGCCAACGGAGGCGCATTGACAGGGAGTATTCCGCTGCAGCTCACCCCGACCATTCCACCGCCTCCCATCATGTTCGAGTGCCCATCACTACATATGTTTCCTTCGCCTGCACGGCTACAAACGCTGCGGCGTCAGTTTGTGCGCGTGTACACAAGCAAGGCTGAAATCGCCGATAGTCTTAACCTGACGGCTCAGGCCGAACCAGAACGGTTCATCGCACAGTTGTTTACGTCATGGTTACAAGAAGCACTTTCTTCGAACAAACTCCATAGCTAATTACAAACAACGTTCATAAGAACAGACAAGACTCTTACGTATTCACCTTTTGGGAAGCCGCTGCGGCTGCAGCTGCGGCCGCGACAGCGCTCAATGACGCTAGATTATCCGGGTTGCCAGCTGCGTCCATGCCACCGTCGTTCGTCTTGTTGTCTTCGCCATGCACACGGCTAGGCGGCCGTGGCGCATCACCCAATGTCGCATGTTCAAGCGACGGATCCAGCATGCTCTCTGCACGTTGGGGTGGCATGCCACCACGTGCGCGCATCGCATTAGGGTCGTTTGGGTGGATCTGTGTGGGAGGACCTGGCGGCGGCATGCCACTGTCGCCTAATTGTGATGAGAAGTGGTTGGGAACATGAAAACCGTGCTGCTGATTGGCATTGGAAACCGCTTCAAGGAGCCAGTACGGAGCGCCACCTGACGCGGCCGCCGCCACAGCTGCGGCTGTAGCTGGATCCTGTGCCTGTTCTGCCGTGTCGTGCATGCCCCCTTGACTCTGTGCGTGCGTGGCATCGTGCTGGTCCACACCACGCGGAGGCGCGCCTGGCGCACCAGGATGCTGCTGTGCAAATGTTGGGAGTAGGGTAGGCGCATGCGACGCGGGGCGATCGATCGGTAGAGCCGGTGCATTTGGCACGGCTTGGTGGCCGCCAAGCGCACGCAAGGCCACACGAAGCGTGTCATTATCGCGTTTGAGAATCTCGATGGTTTCGATCGCCTCATTAAACCGGCGGCGATGCTCTTCAGCGGCAAGCAACGCGCTTTCAAGCGACGCCGCCTTGCTTTCCAGGTCGGCAATGTACTTGTTCTTGCGCTCGCGGAAAACGCGCTGAGCATTGCGATTCTGCTCGGCACGCCGGCTCGTACTGAGGGTGCGCGTCATGCCTGTCTTCCCCCGTGCGCCGACGAGTCCTGTCTGCTCAGATGTGAGGTGCTTGTTCTGCTCCGAGGTCGGGCTTGCGACCGCTGGTGGCGGTGGCGCCATGCGGCTTTGATCACTTTGAACACCTGAGGTATCACCATAGGCACTCACATCATGCGCTGTGGGGTCAAATGGGCTTGGAGCGCTGTGATGCAGCGTCGGCATGCCGTTGTGGTCAAGCCCGTGTCCGGGGTACGCGGGTGGCGCAGTGGGTGCCCATGACAGGGAGGGGGCATCGACACTGCTGTGTGGTGATTCGTTCTCCATCCGCACATGTTTGGATGAACGAGGATTTTCACTCATGTCGTCTCCTCGGCCCTTGGAAACGCGCGGGGAGGGAGTATGAGCACTGTTGGAACTGGGATGTTGGTGGTGGAAGTGGTGGGGATTGGTGGAATTGTGGTTCTGCTCGTGATCTGGACGGGAAGCTGCATTCGCTAATTGGATAACTGCTCCGAAGGCTTCGTCACCCAACGGTGGTGGTGGCGCAGGAGGGCCGTGATCCATGTCTACCTATGTTAGCATGCTCTGTTCGTCCTCCAGCATGACACTCTACGCGTCGTACGCGTCTCCACTCACCAGCAACCGTTCTCCTCGAATTTGCTAAGGATGACAAAAGGGAGGTGTAGCAGGTTTCTGGGATAACTGCTTACGGTTGCTGCTCACGGCGTACTGTCCCCGTCTGCACGCGCTTATTTCGGCCGACATATTGGCCTGTCTGTCCGAGAGGACGTGGCGAACATGTGGCCAACTTAGTCTTGATAGTTCCAGTGATAGCCCAGATCATATGCACCTACTAGGCCCATAATGCATGTAAAGCAACTTTCTGGCACGAACGAAGGTTTTGTCTGGTTGGCTATTTGAACAGAATCGGGTATAAACGTATTTGGAAAAATTGGCTTGGCTTGGCCGCTACCCAGCGCGTGCCCGTGTGGCGCTTGGCCGTCTTGCCAATTGTGGGGCAGGGATTCAAACCGATCTATCAGAAGTGGCATATGGCCGAAGGCGGCGAGTGATAGGGTTGGGAAATTGATGGTGCTTCTCATCAACATAATTTCACCCTTGTCCAAAACACTTACCATAACGAAAGAAGGAATACCATCATATCAGCTATTGGCTCCCGCTGGCCCCGTAGAACGCGCTGTTGAAGAGTCCATTATCAACACTAGAGCATGCCTGACTTGCAGCGGGCTTTGCAGTTTCAGGATACCATGCCAAATGAGAGTGGCTCGGTGTCGGAGCTGCTCCTGCTCCTGGTCCCGCTCCTGATGATTGCTGTGGCATTGATCTTTATTCTTATCGCGCCGTTCGTCATGTACTTGATCCTTAGGTTTCGCCCAGGTATTGCTCTCATGGATGGCGATGGGCCTGTCCACGTGGCCTACGAAGAACAACTGGAGTCTTCCGGCGCCTTTCAACGCGCGTATCAGCGGTGGCTTGAGCAGGTGGACGATGCAACGCGTGCAGGCTACGAGCTTGCGCAAAGGTGGTGCTCCAACCATCCTCCCATGCCGTCCCGGGACACAGACATTACAATGCCTCAATTTTTGGGGATCCAAGAGAAAGGCGTAAGTGCGTGGAGTTTCGATCCCGCATATGAAGCAAACCAGGGTGTGATGGTCTCTGCACGCACTGAGATTCAGTTCTTGCCCGATAGTCCAGGAATGGCGCCTGAGGAGGGCGGTGCTTGTACTATTCAGAGCAACTTGCCGTTGCCCAAGAGCAACGAGGTGTACTATTGGGAGTCGAAAATTTTTCAAAAGCCGACCAATACAACTATCGCCATTGGTCTCAGTACAAAACCATACCCTACATTTCGTTTTCCAGGCTACTGCAAAAATTCTGTCGGTATTTTCTCCCAAGACGGTTTCAAATGCTACAATCACCCATTCAATGCACAGTCTTATGGCACACCATTTGTCAAGGGCGATGTAATCGGTGTCGGTTTCCGCCCACGAACCGGCTCCGTTTTCTTCACGCGCAATGGCGTGCGAATGCCTGAGGCCTTTATTGGCCTACAAGGCTACAATCTGTTCCCCACCATTGCTGCTGATGGCGCTGCTGAAGTTCACGTCAACTTTGGTCAAGCTGGTTTTGTTTTCATCGAAGCAAATGTGAAGAAATGGGGGCTTGCACCTATGGTCGGTACTTTAGCACCGCCTCCTGCTTACGGACAGGACAAAGACAGTGTCCTTATTGAGGCAAGCAATGCGCCAAGCACCTCTGCGCAGCTTGCGGCTGATGCACGTACTGGCGAATTGGTCCGTGTACCTCCCTATGAGTCGCTAGTCCGCCCTGCTGTTATCAACGAGCATTCAGATTCGGCTTCTTATCATGCGCCCCTACCTGGCCTTCAACGAGCCTTGTCCTCGCAAGGAATTCATCTTGATACTCTGAATATGAACGATCCTGATGATATGTCTCAACCGCCACCTTATTTTGAACGCGGCTGTGGTTCCCCACCGCTCGAAATACGCACGCAGGAGTCCATTGAACATCAGGACGAAAATCAAAACGAGAATCGCAGCAGAAGCGAAAGTGGTGATGTTCGAGCTCGTCATGGTGCAATGTATGCGTTCCGTAACTGGGTTACGACTTGGCGTCGTGCTAGACGTGATACGTCCTCGGGTACGCCCGAAACTCCTTCTACTGAACTCGTCGGTGTGACCATTGATTAGTGTATATATAGAATCATATGAATCCTGTACGACTATTGTGTCTGTGTGTGTGTTTTTTTTTTATTTTCAATGCTTGTTTCTTTTTTCTTCTGACTTGCATTGGGATGGAACTACAAGATTTTGAGTGCGTGTTTAAATCTTGATCTCGCTCGTAAGTCGGAGTTGCCGTGAGACGCGTCCCGACGATTTGTGATCATTGAGCCAAAAAATAGTTAGTTGAGTCGCAAATCAAAGGCGAATCACAAGGAGGAAATTCGTCTCCACATGCATGTATGGGCGGTTGCAATTCACCGTCACACTAGCTCGGTGGGACTCAGCTGAAGAGACGGTCTTTGACGTCGATGAGCCATCGACGTGCATCCTCGCCGCGATGGAGTGGCCGGCGTGAGTCTAATCAGGTTCCTTTTCCCGCCCTTGGGACACATAAACCATGGGAACAATACAGCATTTTGCGTAAACTGGGACGAGGAAGTTTCGGTCATGTCTACGAGGCCATTCACATGCCAACATCGAATGTCGTGGCAATCAAGCAGATTGCTTTGGAATCGAGTGATGCCGATAGTGAAGCTAACATGCAAGACTTGCAAGAAATCCAGAGAGAGATTGCCAGTCTCGCTCAGTGTCAGGACAGTGAGCGTGTGACACGTTATTTTGGCAGCTTTGTAAAGAAATATACACTATGGGTCATAATGGAATTGATGGATGGCGGTTCCTGTCTATCACTCTTGAAGCGCGGTGGTGCCCTACCTGATGAAGTCTCGGCTGTCATTGCACGAGAACTTGTCCTGGGTTTAGATTATCTACATGCACAAGGCATTATTCATCGAGACATCAAGGCAGCCAATGTGTTGTTAACTCGGACTGGCCAAGTCAAACTAGGTATGTCAGCCACCGTGGTTCCACTTTTTCTTGGTGCTTGTGTTGACTGCTGACACTCTTATTAGCCGACTTTGGTGTAGCAACTCAGCTTATTCACCGCGGATCACACCGCAACACACTTGTTGGTTCGCCGTATTGGATGGCACCGGAAGTGATTCGGCAGTCGATGTACGATGCACAGGCCGACGTTTGGTCATTAGGCATAACGATTATGGAGCTTGCTACAGGGCGACCGCCCTTGTCCGAGTACCATCCTATGCGAGCCATGTTTCTCATACCTAAAGCGACGCCGCCCCGTCTGGACGTTAAGAAGCATGATCCCGGCATGGTCCGCTTCCTGGACCGCTGCCTCGTAATGAGATCCAAAGAAAGGGCCAAGGCGCACCAGCTCCGCACAGATGCATGGATTGAATCGGCTGGGCCATTGGATTTAGTGCGACGCACCATTGAGGCACGTGGTGTCTCAAAGCCTCCAGATACGAGCCTGTCGCTTCACGATTCGACTTTGCTCGACACTAGTGTCATAAGCGAATGGGCGTTCGACACATCGGGTCCGTCGGTACATCAAGATGTGTCAAAAGTGCTTGGCTTGAATGTGGGAGTCCCTGCTACGCAGACGGCGGCTTTGGACAAGCCCATTCTTGCCAATCCAACCACCCCCGAAGAGTCAACACCACCGCCCCTGCAGCCGCCCTGGCCTGTCACACCTAGCATGTCCCCTGCACGGCAGCCATCGACGCCGTCACATCGCCATCATCATGATTCCCACGCATTTGTCACACCCCGCTCTCAAATTATGGATTCACCAACGAAAAGTGCAGCGCAGCGCACGCCACGTTTGCCTGTGCCAGATACCCCCGCGAGAATCCAGCTGGCGCTGGAACAGCTTGCATTCCTCGCAGGTCAAGATGCAAGTGAGCTTGCGCCAGTGGCACTCGTCCACCAGCTACACAGTTTGCTTAGCCAGCTTGGGCGTCATACGCCGGAGTATCTCGACATGCTGGTGGACATGTTGACGGATCCAACCGCCAGGGAAGGCGACGCGCCGCGCATTCCTGCAGCACGTTCACGGCTTGCTTCCCTCTTGTTCGAGCGGTGGCATGAAGCACTTCAGGCGCGCTGGAATGTGCTAGACACCAATCCCTCTTGAATCATTCGCATACATACAATATGTCAACCAGCTCCTGCCTATTCACAAACGCCGCTGAGGAGTGCAACGGGATCAATTACATCATATAGTTCGTCTTTGTGTCGGTGCATGCGATGCAAGTGTTGGTGATGATGATGTTGGCCGGCCTGATAATGTTGCTCTAACGCCGTCGATAAAGGCGTGGATAATGCTGGCTTCTTTTTAGGGTCATGTGCGAGCGACTCGCTCAGTGCGCATCGATCCAAAAGCCGCAGTGGCGCTAGTTGATCAAGAATCACCTGGTTTCGTACGGCGTCGCGTTGCTGTTGCTGTCGGAACAGCTGGGCCTGCTCAAAGTCTGCATCGGGCGGCACAGCGAGCGGCACGGCGTGGGCCGCCAGTTTGGTCGTTGCACATTCTCTTGCAAAGCGCGCCAGCGCATCCTCGTCGGACCATGACTGGCCTGCGCCATCGATGCTTTCCTTGCTACACGAGAGCGATGCAGTGGATGCTTCTGGTGCCAGGAGACGTTCCAATGGGCCTTGTCCAAATGGCTCGACGATCAAGTGAGGCGCAAGGTCCAAAACCGCCATGATATCGCGCATGGTGATGCGCGAAGCGCCAGCCGTGGAGCGCGCATGCTTTTTCGTATACAGAAAGGTGCGCCGCAATATATTTTGGAGGTAGTCATGCAAAGCACTTAAAGCCACGGCTGCGGCATGTGCATGCACGCCACCAGACAAACCAGCTTCGATGGCCGAAAGTGACATCCGGTCTTGCAGACTGTGTACATCGGGCAGCACTTGTGATTCAATACAGTTGGGAGTCGCCACACTGCGTTTGAGCGTTTCCTGCATGGTTGTCGAAAGACGTGAGCGGATCGACTCGGTCTGCGCGGCCGTCTGCATCGCCGACAAACGCCAGTGCGATGCGCCGATGGCCAGCTTGATTTCTCGTGCGCGACGGCGCTCTTCAACAGCTCGACGGCGTTCATCCTCTTTCCGTTTTTTCTCAAGTAGTTCAGCGCCCGCGCCTGCCCACACTGAGGCGGATGTATGTGTGGAGGATGCACTTTGCTTCGAGAGCTGATCCAGCCGCTTGCGCTCATCGTCGGAGAGACCTGCATATAGATGGCGAAGTCGCTTGAGCCCACGGCTCGCACGACCGTCAACAGGTGGCTCAGTTTTATCATCAGACTCATCTGTGCTGTCATTGAGCACGGCTCGTCGGGGTTGAATGGGGCTTGTTAGAGCCCGCACACTTGCTCCCGTGCCAGACGCCGCCGACGCAGATGAACCTGAGTTTGCTTCAGCAAGAATGCTCAAGACCAATGCATTGTGCAGTGGAACACACTCTGATGGAAGTTTTGCCTTGACACGATTGTGAAATTCCGCACGATCGATAGCCGCTGTGCACAGAGCACCAAGTAGTTGCCAGTACTCGTCAGCAAACGATCCGAGCTTCTCAAAGAGCCGCACCTTGACCACGCGTGGATCCACAGCCATGCCTAGCGCACGCAGTGATCCATCACCGCCTGCGCGTAGACGTGCCATGATCCGAGCTGGTTTTCAATCGCGGTGGTGGGCGTAACAGGTGTGTATGCGCGTATGTTTGTGGTGGGGGAACTAGGTGTGGATAGACGTTCGAAGCAGCATTCATTCTGACCATCTCCACAATCGTGTTGTCCTTACTGGTCATGTGACAGAGTTTCTCCACACTGTCATACCACGATAAGACGCCCTCCAACCGCCCGCACACACGCATTCATGACATGTTTCGATACGAACGTGACACAATTTCTTTTTCTACAATGTATACGTGTCTCTATATCATCACACACTTAGTTATCTGGGACAATGCACACGAGATTGTCACTGCCGGCTCTGCATAGCAAGAAGGCGCTCCAAGGCACGCTCCGTCCGATAGTTGCTTCGCTCAAGCGCTTTCACCACACTTGACCTGGAGAATCCCATCTGGCACAGCTGTCGCACCGGCCCGATATCCCCAGGCATGGCTGGTGATGGGGCGCGGTCATTGGCTGGCTGTGGTGGCGAGAGCGGCTTCGTGGGACTAAAGTGATCGTCAAATGCATCGCGCGGGGCAGTCGCTAGGGCTGGTGTTGATGCACCCGTCTGTGGCATTGATGCGGACGTGGCGGGGACAGCCGTCGTTGTTGACACTGAGGACAAGCCAGGCGTTCCACCCGACGCTGCGCCTGATGCCGACCTAGCGCGAGGTGCCACAACCTGAGAGGATGTCTGTAAATACGCTGGCATGACACCATGCGGCGATGACGTGCCTGCGGGTACTGCTGCCGCTGATGGCGGCGTACCTGCGGAGACCTGCGCCGGTTGAGTCTGACCTGAAGACTTGTGAACAACATTGGCCAGTCCCATATGAGAAAAGGCTGATTCAAAGTCGTCTTGCGCTGGACCGGACATATTCACATTGGGTGTCTGGGGCTCAGACGTGGACGGCAAAACAACCGTCGAAGCAGACGAAGGAGGAATGCTGGACGCCATGACATCCGCCGCTGGCATAGCGGCTGCATTAGCGTTTGGCGAACGTGGCTCCGGTGGCGGTAAATCAATGACTTGTACGGGCATACCGGGCTTGCCCTTAGGCACAGAAGCAGGCGAGTGCCAACTTGACGCTGACATGGGTACCTGCTGCTCTCTTGAAGCAGGTACCGTCGCCTTGGTTCCCGGACCAGTCATCGCTGATGGCGCACGAGTCCCAATTTTGCTTGTGCCGTCACTCTGGCTAGGAAAGCCGCCAGGAAGAGGCATCGCATCGACGTCATCACGCGATGTATCTCCGCGGTCTAGCCGATCAGCTGAATCGTACTGAATTGCATCGCGGAACTGCATCGCATCTGGCTGTTCTGGCCCGTACGTGTCCTGCTCGCCATCATCGTTAGCAACATCAACGTGCTTGCTACCACTAGCAGGTTCAGTGACAACAGATTGGTGGGCCATAGGAGCATTGGCCTCAGCATCAAGTTGCGCCGCATTCGGTGCAGGCGATCTCAAGCCATTTTGACCAGCAGTGGCAGCGGCAACACCAGCGCCAGCCGCCGTGAATGAGTCAAACCCATACAGCGATTCGAACCTATCAGGTTCCTCAGTCTTTGGCGACGTACTAAATAGAGCCTCAAATGGATTCATACGTCGGCCAGATGATGATGGCGTCGATGCCTTTGGCATAGACTGCCGAGAAAGCGCATCGCGTTCCTCTCGTGCAGCGGCAAGCTGTTTGTTCGTCGTAGCTGCCATGCCCGCTTCCTTGAGTGATTCCTGTTCAAGACGGTCCCGCTCCTCACGCAATTGCATCGTTTGTTCCTGCAACTCTGTTAGTTGCCGTTTCAGGCTATGAGCAGACTCGCGGTCCTGCAGGAGCCGCTGCTCGAGTTCATCACGCTGCGTTCGGATCGCGCTCAGCTCGCTTTCCTGACGTATAACGTCTTGACGAAGCTTCACGATTTCAGCGTCCTGCGCCTGCACCTTGCTTTCCACCTCGGCTAAGGCGGTTTCTTCCTTCGCAAATGCAATCTTGGCCTGCTCTAATTGGCCCTCCAGTTCTGCCAACGTTGTAGTTTGAGATGCGAGCGTCGACTTAGCAGCGGTGTGGCGTGTCTTTACATCGTCCAGAGCCTTGTTCGACGAAGTGAGCGCTTCCTCTGTCTGTTCGTGCCTTGCGTCACGCACTGGTGTAGGCATAGCAGGCGGCGGCGCACTGAAATCGTCATCAAACAAGCTGGGAATGTTTTTTGAGGATGTGGCATGGGGTTTGGCGTTGGACGTCGGGGACGAGGCCGCTTCGACTGCATCGAGTGCTGAAGCTGCATGGGAGCGTGTGGCTGGAGGCTCTGGCGCTGGCATACTCGTAGATGGCAACACGGTGTTGGGCACCGTGCCGAATGCAGATGCAGCCTCTGACTTGGACATCGTCGGAGGCTCGTCAGAGTCAAGAAGCGAGAATAGTTCCCGCTGTGTCTCGGTTTGATTGACATCGACGGCCTGAGGTAATGCCTGTGAGCGCATGGATGGTGGCATCAGTGACGCTGGTAGCTGCTGTGGAAGCTCTTTTCCAGCAATCCTGTCATTGATCAGATGCATCGCGACAGCAAACTCGTCGCGAGAGAGGGAGCCACTTTGTGTCAAGTCGGCCAGATCCCACACATGCGCAAGCGTAGATTCATCGAGCCCACTTTGGAGGAAAAAAGGCACAACAACACTGCCTTCCACGAAGCCCATTCGATCTGCATCAAGCGAGTCGAAGAAACCATCATATCGTGCTTTGTCGGCCGGCAGAATGTCCCAGCCCTCCGTTGATGGTGCTTGTCGAAGCACGGGTGACGGCTGCGTCGTGGAGCGAGCTGGAGTGGCCGTGTCTAATACCGGCGCACCACCCATGTACGAGTCTGCCCCGGTGTGCTGAGGCTGGATGGGCGTGGTTGGTATAGTAGAAGGCTCACTGGCTGCTTCGTACAGGCCGGGCGGAAGCGTCGCTGGCAGGGATGCGATTGTGCCATTCATAGTGCCTTGGATGAAGTGCATACCAATGATAAAGTCCGTCAAGTCAAGCGCACCCCGCTGCTTCGTGTCAGCCAGGTTCCAGATAGCGCCAAGCTTCGCATATGGCAATTTCGACTTGAGGAACACGTCTTTGGCCTGTTCACCACTGAGCACACCATTCTTTGGACCAACCATAGCAAAAATGCGAGTAAATCGAGCCTTGTCTTCACTCGTAAGAATTGATGAGGACGCCAAATCTGTAGACAAAGGGACGCCCGCTGCACTCTGATACACAGGCGGAGCACCGGGCGTGTGAACCGCCTGCTCGTTCACACTCTCACCGCGCTGGGCTCGCGCAATGAGACGCAGAGCCACACCGAAAGCATTAGGAGTGAGAAACCCATTGTTGCCATCATCAGCAATCGACCAAATCTGTCCGAGTGTCAAAGTTGGTAATTTGAAACCCTCAAAGAATTTGACTGCCGCGTCGCCAGAGACGACGCCCGTGTTTGTAGGATCTGCTTTAGCATACAGCTGCGCGAATGACTGACGCTCTGCTGGCGTCAAATTCAGCGTGGATGCGCCCATGCTGTTCGTCGTGCAGCAATACACAACAGAAGCACCAACGCGAAAAAGGTTAGATGGTACAAGGGCCGAGCCGAGAGTCCAATTCGTACCGCCGTCGTTGATTCGGCAGCCCGCACTCACTCCCCACGTGGCACTTTCCGCCGTGCCGCAAAGCAACAGTCGAGTCACCACCCATTTCCTGACGCGGGAGGTGGTCAATTAAGTAACATCTATGCCTACAAGTTACAACTGAACGCACGCCACGGCTCTACAATTTGCGCGTCGGACGGGTCGTTAAGGTCATAATATCCAAACCGGCCGCTATAACACTGAGCTTCGGCATTTTGCCCGCTCGCATTAGCGCCACAGCTTGTACCATCATTGGATCTTTCCACATGCTGATCACGTTAGTCACATTGAAAAACATACGTAGCAACCCCGATGACTCGGTCATCTTTAGCATAATATGCAATAAACTCAGCCTCATCAGGCTCGCCATCCACGTGCATTTGATTGTAGCCCACACCCGTGCCCGCATACCGAAGGGGCGACGTGAGTCCCGACCAGAAAACAGGTACGTGTCGGTATGGATGCAGCTTGCCGGTTGCGAGAGTGCGGCCGATATCACGTCCGTGGTTGCACGCAACATTCCAATGCTCGATGCGAACCACTCCAGTATCGGACGGGTACGCTGCAATATCCCCACCGGCATACACGTTTTGTAGCCCTATCACACGAAGAGCCGAGTCAACTTCGACGGACCCATCTGCTCGAAGATCGGGGAACGACGGCGAATTCCGCAAGAACTCTGTCGCCGGCTTTGCTCCCGTAGACATAAGCACCAGGTCTGCATTGAGAAACAGCTCTGGAGAGCCTCGTGCACGTGGCTGTACTACAACACCACGTACATGGTTGTTCATATCAGTCTCGATCCGAACCATATCAACGGCATTCAAAAACCGTAGTGGACGTTCATTCATGATAGCTGTTTGCAAGCCACCGCCGACCGAACGACCTAGTGGGCCCTCCAAGGGGACATGCGTCTGACCCAAGAGCGTTACTTTTGCATGTTTCGCCAAAGCAATGCCCATCTCCAATCCAATAAAACCAGTCCCAATAATAACAAGCTCGGGTGATGGGCGCTTCTTGAGTGCCTTTGTGATGCTCTGAGCATCATCTAACGAACGCAGGACGTATACGCCCTTGGCGTTCGCACCTTCAATTGGCAAGCGGCGCGGGACTGATCCCGTGGCTAGAACCAAATTATCGTAGATCACAGTATTACCACCGCGAATACTTAGCCGCTTCATGTTGGTGTCAATTGCATACACATAATTTGACAAGCGCAAGTCAACGTCGAGTGTCTCGCGCCAGAAAGTTTCATCACGCACAAGAGCATGTTTTAATTCAGGCGCATATGCTTTGCTGAGACGTGGGCGGTCGATCGTAGGGTAAGGTTCAGCCGTAAGTACAGTGATGCGACCCTCATAGCCGCAGCGTCGCATCTCTTGAACAGCATGCAACGTCACGGCACCACAGCCAACAAACACAGTATGTGGACCAGAGCGTGATTGGGATGATGAATGCTTGCAAGGCTTCCAGTTTGATTGATTAAGAGCTTCATAATCCACAAAAATATATACCTTGTCATCTTCTACTTTGACCTCGAATGTTTTGAGAGGCTCAAGAGCAGGTGCATCTTCAATGTCGCCTGTCATTACCTTATAGCAAGCACCATGGAATGGGCAGTACAGTCTGCCTTCATCTGTTAAAATTCCTTTCGTTAAAGAAAGCCCGTAATGAGTACACTTAGAAGTTGTGGCATAATAAGTTCCATGGACATTAGCGACCAATGCATTCACAGGCATATTCGTGTCACCTCTCAACGGTACTTCCGTCAAGGATCCGATAGGCATATCCCCAACAAGTCCCGCAAACACACGCTCCTTTGAGTTCCCCATGATGGCGGCCTCTCCCTTATTTTCGTTCGTGCGAGACGAGTCGTAGGGAATGATGTTCAATGAATGGCCTTACGACGTCTGCCTAGCCTATATATGTCGCCAGACACTTACCCCCTCCTCCACATGGATGCGAACCGGGCGAGTAAGAATAGTGTGGGTGCAAAGCAGCCACGTGCGTGGGCGTGCGGGGGAAGTCGACAAATTCAAGCGTCCATGGGTCTGCTTCATCGACCGATCGGAGCAGATGGCAACTGCTCAGATCGGGGGCTTACAAACACAGAAACATCGCTCAGAACTTGAAACGGAGCCCACATTTCTATGGCTTAGCGGTGGTATGAAGAGGCGCTCTACGATGTGTCTGTCTCCATCGCATCGGCTTGTCCAGTGGTTGCAGGCTGATCAAGTTGAAGAACGTCTGCAGGCGTTAGAAGATAGAAAACACGTACCTTCTTTCACAATCATATTGTATATTTCTTCCTTCGTGAATGCAGTAGTGCCACGAGCAAACTTATAGCTCTGCTCCTTTTGCGCACGTTCATTCGGCCTGCGATAGTTGCGCAGCATTTTTGTTTCCTTCTCTCGGATTACACATACATCAACATTTGAACCTGAGCCAAGGTCATTAAAGATACCTGCCTCAATAGCAGCCACAACAAGATTCACAGCTTCTTGTTCCTGTAGGCTGTCAGCTAAACACGGCATTTCAAAAAAATTGCTCACATACCTCCATCTCTGGGCGCCATGCACTCTCAAAGACAGACATGGCAGCCAAGGAACCAGAACCCATGGTCACATAGGGCAGCTTATCTGTAGAGCCATGGGGTGCAATTGTGAAGAGCTGTGGGCCGGTAGAGTCATAGCCACCGAGAACAAGTGCCGCACCAATATAGCCCTGGTATTGAAACAGCCTCTGCTTGAGCATTGTCAAAGCAGCCAGCACACGAGGACGTTTCCGGGTATGCAATGCATGCAGTTGCATATTGCTCGAGATCAGGTTCGTCACGAATTCGGTATCGGCAGCAGTCCCCGCACCGCAGCAACGAATGCTATCAGTTATGTAGTGGATTTTTTCACAGTTTTTGTCGGCAACAATCGGTCCTTCTGTCGCTCGAGTATCCGCGCCTAGCACGACGCCATCCTTGTAGATCAAACCAACAATCGTAGTGCCTGTGCTTGTCGCTCGCGGCACAGCATGTCCTTGCGCACTCAGTGAAGCATTGCGCAAATGACCAGAAAAGTCGAAGCCACTGCCTCGTTGCTCATTGATGTCAACCACACGCGTCATCACTAGGTGGGAATGTGGCCTTTTAGCAATGCAGCGATTGCAAGTATGAATGGCTCTAGACCCTCCCTCTCGTGTCAAGCCATGCGACGCGCGGCCCACCTGCTCCTTGGTTTCGAGAGCTTGTCACGTGATCTGTTACATTGGGTGTCATACTTGTGAGTATGCGTGTGTGTGTTGCTCTTGACGTTGGCGCGAGCGAAGTGTGATGAGTGTTGCGGTCGAACTGTTCAGCACGTCCATCCTGGGGAATCCCGTTACACGCTCAAGACACGATAGATATGTGACTGTTTTGACAGCTTATAATGTATGTACTCTGCAGAAATTTGATTTAACACCATCCAGATTCCCTTTGTGTGCTATGACTTGGCGTCTGATGAAGCCGCAAAAAAGCGATGGCGAAACAAGGTGCGTATCTGTCGCTCTAATTCTCAGTCACACAATCCACTGATCCCTGGGCTTTTAGTCCACAATGAGTGGGCAGGAACCTTTGAGGAGTTTGAAGAGGCAGTTGAACTTGGTGACCTAGAAGCATTTTTGCGTCTCGATACCAACGACAGGAGAACACCTGCAAGTGGTCTACCTTTACCTAAACAAGCGCAGCCACCGCAAGTTCCCATTACGAATGCGAAGCTCCCTCCCGCACCCACCTTAATGCCACCTCTCGCAGCACCAGGGCAGAGTGTGCGCATCTTGCAAGACAATGATGACATCCTTTCGTTTCTGCCACAAGAAACTACAATTACTGACACTGAGGTCGATGCGTTGCTCAGAGAGCTAGAAAAACCTCTACCGCGTACAGCTCGGCGCACATATACGCCATCCAGTCGTGCCAAAACTGATGGTCCCAAACCCTTGCCCATTCTGCCAAAGGATCGACCTCAGGCAACTGGACAACCTGCAAAATATGACCCTGATGCTATGCTCTCGAAGAATCTTGTTTCTGAAGCAGCCAGAGCCATCGGTGTAACACCCACGCCTAGAAAGTTTGCGCCTCGTATGCGACTAAATAAACGCCCGATCGAACAGATAATGAGCGAGCGCCGGGCGCGGACCGAGCAAACGGAGAATACGCGCAAAAATGATGAATTGTTTAGCTCTTTAGGCCTATCTGACATGAAAATCTCGGAAGAAGAAGCGGATGCTTTCCTCAATGATGGCATTATTCCTGCGCCCCGGCGACAAGAGTCCTCATCGTCCAAGCCGAACACTGCAAATCATGCCAAGCATGGAGAAGATTCGAGAATCACCGACGAAACCAGCCGTGCGGATTCAAAATATGAACCCAACAACTTCTCGGACGCAGCACAACCATCCTCGAAGGATGTCGAAGCTCCAGTTGTACCTGACGAGGTTGGCGCAAATCAAGACAGACCATGTGACCAACCGGTCAGTACATCTGTGACGGATGGGTCAGATAATGTGTCAGAGCCAAAAGACGCGGACGATGTTCTCAACACATCTTCAGAGCAAGACTCAACTTCGGTTGAAAATGCTGAAGAAGCAAATAAATCAACACGACCCGATGCTCCTGTTATCTCGAAAAATGACATATTGGAGGATCAGGTAGCACATAAAGCACTCGACGAAAAGACCATGTCATTCAAGGGAGTATCTGGAGAGGATGCGAACAAGCCTCTAAGCAACGATGGACTACACACGACATCGAGTACTGACATATCGAATGATCAAATGGCCATTAATTCAGTTTCACTTTCAAATAAGCTCCGAAGCACGGAAGAGGCTGCTGTAACGTCTACATGTAAGCAGCCATTCCTTGAAAGAACAGAAAAAGAAGCTGCGGATTTAGTAGGATTACATGACAAAGAGCAAAAAGAATCTGACGTTTACGCAACCTCCAAATCGGAAATAAAGCCTGAAAAGCATACGCACCAGCCCATCCATCATCATTTTATTGTTAGAAGGAAGGATTCCCTGAACAATGAGCTTGCAAAGAAATGTACTGCTGAGGATCATGCGCTCTCCGAAAAATTAACAACTGATAAAGTTTCAAAGGATGAATTGCTCAAGATTGATGGATGCCATAAACCTTTAGATTCTCTCTCACTACCTGAAAGTGATGGATGCACATCTGAGATCAGGCTTACTGATGCAGAGCAAAAGAATAGAGTCTCTGCATCAGAGTCCAATCAAAAGGCAGGGCAAGTAGCTCAACCAGAACTGGGGTCTGAGCTGGATGCTGAACATGAACATGAACATGAGCCAGAATCAAAGCCCGAACCTGAACCTGAAGAGGTACCAGAAGTTGAACCTGAAGCGAAACCCGAATCTCAACCTGAACCTGAGCTAGAATCAAAGCCGCTACTTGAACCAAAATTCGTACCTGAACACAAATCTGAAGCAAAACCGGACTCTGAAACTGAAGCGGAATCTAAGCCAAAAGTGGAATCTGAACCTGAAGAGGTACTAGAAGCAGCCCCCAAACCAAAACCAGAAGCAGCGCCAGAACCGGCACCGGTACATGAAGGATTAACAGAGCCAGAACCAGTACTAGAACCAGTACCAAAGCCGGAATCAGAAGCGGTACCAGGAGTAGAGGATATACCTGAGGCCGTACTTGAACCGGAACCAGCGGAAGTATTAGCGCCAGTACCGAAATCAAGAGTAGTAGTAGAAGCAGAAGCAGAGGCGGTACCAGAAGCAGTACCGGAACCAAACTCGGCACAAGAGACGATACCAAAACCAGAACCGGTACAACATCCAGAATTACGATCAAGAGCTAGAGCGGTACCATTTGTTGAAGGAGAGACTTTGGCTACCCTGGATTCAAATAATAACCAAAGCAGCGACAGCTTAGACGTGGAGCCTAAAAAATCACTTTACGTGCCTGAGGCAAAAAGAGCGCCTGATCATTCCTCTGAAAATGACTCCCAAGTTCAGATGGCCGACACACTTTCAGACACCCCTCATATCGAGAGTAGCGATGCACCAGAGAAGCAGGCAACGTTGGTTCATGATGCTGGTTTTAAGATCAAAGACTCACCTCAGCCGGACGAGGCTCAACAGCAGGGCAGAACTGATTCTTCTATAAAGGAAGACGAGGCGAGTGAATCGACTCGACTGAGTGCGAACAGCGTACCTGATGCAGACACTGTTGAAGAGTTTAACAAGGAATTTGCCTCTGGTTCCAACCAACCGGAAAGCAAATCAGTTAACCTGGCGGGAAATCAACTTGATCACGATGCCAAGAAAGAATCTGCAGACATAAACCTAACCGCTTCTAGTCATGAAGGCACGCAGAATGATACAGATTTGACTGAAAGTATCAAGCCTACTGCAGCTTCTGCAAAAATCGGTAATGACCAACATGATGGCATGTCCCATGATGTAACACGTGGCTCAGAAAACCCTATGAAGTCAAACTTGCTGTTCGGCAGCGGTCTCGACTCGAAAGATGAGATATACGAATCGCAAAATGAGCCCGAACATACATCGTTGTCCAGTTCGGTATTATCCCGCGATAATAAATTAGACCAACATGATGATGGTCATAATTTTATTTCGAAAAGTTGCCCAAGCAAGACTGCGGAGAACGAAAAAAGCAAGTCGTTGCAGATGCCTGCTCATGACCATGAAGTTTGCCCGGATCAGTCGGGATTGTCACTGAATTCAGGTGCAACTGATGGGACAATTTTGTTGGGATCCAGGGAGCCTGCGTCAGACTTGGGCATTACCCAAGATGCGGCTAAGACACCAGTGGCCACAAACGATGACGCGTGTCCCGAAAGCGATACAGACGTTTTGCAAGTCGTCAACAAGCCGGTGGAAAAAGATGTCTTGTCAACATCAGCGGATTCGGAGTGTCCTGTACCCATAGCAGCAAACCATGAGGCGACAAAGCACACCATGAGACAAGATTCAGATGACAAGATAATGCCACCAAAGCCTATCCGAGATGATGATTCATTCTGTAACAAAGGTCGAACTGTGGTTATGGTCAAACACATGTACGAGGACCAAGAACTACGTAATCCTCCAGCTTCATCTTCGCAGGTATCAAGCTTCGAGGTACAACATGGTAAAGCTGACAGCCCTAGAGATGACGGTGTGTATGATGGACCATTACGACGTATACCTGAAAATCTAGACGACATGCATCATTCGGCTCTGGTACCTCAACATGATGAAATGTTAGATGCAAACTCCATGACACCTGATCAGCCTTTGGGGGAGTCGACAACCGGAACAGAGTCAATGTTACAGGATGAGCCAAGCAAGGAGTTTGATCTGGGCGTGACACAATCGGTGCAAGATACTTTGGACCAGCAAGCAAAAACGCCTGGTGACAGTCTAATGGCATCCGTGGAAGCGATGACCTCTACGCAATCTAGTATAGCTTCGCCGTCTCAAAAGACATCTCTTGCTGAGCGGCTGCAACGCGCAACTAAGACCCCACCTGCAATACCCCCTGCAAAAAGGGGCACGGATACGCCGATGGAGCCAGATGCCAAGCTCGATATCTGGGCGAATAAATCAGTGCAGGACCCTGTATCTATACAGGGCGCGTCTACTGAAACGGCAATATCGAAAGAGACTGCAGAAATATCTGAATGTGACGGTGATGTTACCACACGGATTCATCCAGAGCTTGATAGTGCTGGGGGAATGGATCGGTCACTTGATTATTTGCCACAAGATCGTCCTGAGCATCACACTGCTGCCTCTGATCATGCTTCATTAGAAGACACAGCAGAGAGTCTCGGAGCGACCAGTAATTCTAGCTCGAGCGACGACGAAACGGATAGCAATATCCCGGACCTGTGGATTACGTCTAAGCTAACGGCGGAAAATCCACATGAGATATCTTTGGATCAGTCTCGAGGAATCAACGATGCGAGACGACCGAGGACGGAGCATCCATTCAAGGAGCAATCGGCAGCTCCAGTAGAACGAACACCGGAGTTAGCCTTGCAAAGGCAAATGGAAAATGTTACTCTCGCTTCGTCACCACAAGCACAGGCGGCCACTCCTAGGGATGATTCACGAACTGACATCCCTGCAGGTGACATACGGTGTGTAGCATCGAAACCCGCAGTGCATGTCTCGGCAACGGTTACAGAGCGTGATCTACCGACACCACCGCCACTGATCCGGCCCCAGCGGCATACGAATCCAAGATCCCGTATACCCCCTCCGGCAGAGTCAACATCCAATGACGCACAAGTACCTGCAGCCAAACCACCGTCCTTACCACCACGCCGTGTGCGCCGGGATCTGAAAGAAACACGCGCCGTGAGCGAGATGCCTCCGCAGGCATTACTGGCGCCGACCCAGCCACCTTCATTACCTCATCGCATGCGATCCGATGCAGCGGCCGGTGAGAATGCGCGTCGTATTGTGTCAGAGACGCCGGGATTTGGTGCAGCAAGGTCGGAGGACATATCGTCGACTAAGTCGCCTCGCGCACGTCGAACACTTAGTGATATCATGCGGGAAGCTGATCAGATTTTGCAAGAGTGGAAATAGGATGGCGATGAAAGATTACAATCATAGACTTGAAAGCACATGTTTCTATGTAGAGCTATTATCTGCATTATAGCCACGCGCCGCCTTTATGTCGTACACGTGTTCACTGCCCATGAATCCGCGCCCTTGAGATCCAGCCTCACGCTCGGGTAGTACATGGTATAAAGACGGTGGTGGCCCGCTGGGCGGCCCAGTAGGGGGTCCGTTAGGTGGGCCGTTCGTGGGCAATGAGGTTGAAGCCGATGTTGGCGCTGAAGAGAGTACAGGTTTTCGAAGCTCGATATGCGCAGGTGTTTCGAGACCAGCTAATACAGACTGGATACCTGAAGGTGTTTCAAGACCAGATACAGGTACCTTTTCTTCCGAATCAACCATAGACGGAGCATCTTCGTCTTCTTCCATCTCACCAGCTCCGTCATGAGCTTCTTCCTCTTCATCTTCCTCTTCTTCAGACTCATCTTCTTCCATTTCGTCTTCGTCTGCAGCGAGCTCGCCCCAGTGCTCACGTTGAGGCGGATCTTCGCTGAACACAACTTCCTGTCCTGTCTGGTTCTCGCCGAATACATCGCCATAGATGGGCTTGCCACTCTCATCAATGGGAGGGCGACCCCAGCCACCGGGATGGAAGCCCCATTGTGCACCTTCGGGAATAGGCGCATTTAGGCCAGGAATACGCATATGCGGATAACTAGGCGGTGGACCATGGCGCTGCATGGCAATAAGCCATGGTAGCGGAGCAAGTGGTGGGATTGAGAGGGCTTCTCGCAGTTCTGCGGACAAGTCGCCAGGCCTGCGATGCCGCGCGCGTGAACCGCCATCTTTCCCTTCGAAATAGGTCTCGCCGTACTGAGTCAGGGGGGGCTTGGTCTGAAATCGGAAGAAAGCATCATGCAGTCGCTGGTAGTCAATGTCCATGCGACCGAGCTTAGGCTGGACACGCTCGCGTGTTTTGGCCTTGAGCGTCTTTTCTGACTCGGCAGAGGTGACAGAATTGCGCAGCGTTGCTATGCCTGTCTCAGCAATGTAGGATGGGAGCTCATACGGAGGCTTTTCCATGCCGCGCCGGTGCGAAAGGTATTCACGCCTGTGACCCCAATGCGAAGGAACAGGGACCGTATTTCGATAACTCTTGAGATGGATAAGAAGACGCGGGTCTGGAGATGCCACGTCAGCCCACTCAACCACTTCCGGATGTTGCACAAGCTGTTTGAGCTCAGGAACAGACATACGCTGAAGCTCACGCAGTTTTTTGCGCGACATAGTGCTTTTCGGCAAACGCGCTTGCTCGTCATCAGAATACATATCGTCATCGGAATACAATATTTCGCCCTTTGGATGCGGTGCATCCTCTTGAGGTGGTGGTTTGAATTTCTCCAATACTGCGGAAAAGCATTCCGCCATGTCATCATCCAGCTCAGGCAAGGGGGCTGGCACAGGCTCGGGTGGCGGTGCTATGTAAGATGGGACAGCGGCGACTGGATACGAAGCACCAGTATCCGAGGTTGCGCGATGAGCTGAGGCTGATGATGATGATGATGACGATGACGATGACGTCACTGTCGGTTTCGGCTGCATACGTTGTTGCTTGCGCTTCGCACGCCTTTTGGCATTTTTTGTCATTGCTGCGGGAGCAGGAACATCGTGATAGCTTTGGACGGATGTGACCATGTATCACACACGCTTTTTGACACGCCGTCTTTGAATTCTAGATCAAACGTACCAATCTTCTTGTGCGTGACTGGGTTCGAGCCGTCGTTGACTGGGCCTGCTACTACAGCCAGCCGACAAACTCAATACACACTTGCCCACCCACAATGGCGACGACACTCGTTTCATCAGGGACGCATAATGGCGTTCGGGTGGAGATCAAGACTCGGCCGAGGGTGAGACTGCTTCCGCAGTCTCACTCGGCCACAGATCAATCGCACTGTAGCTGAGGGCATGTAGTATTGGCGAACAGGGAAAAAAAATGCCACGCGCGAAGTGGGCGTGTGTGTGTGTGTGTGAGGAAAAGGGGAAGTGGATGTGATTGAGGCCCAGGAAACAGAGTTGAGCGCAGAAGGAAGGGAAAAGAGCCGAGAAAGTGCCTCGACGACTCTTCGGCCGGTGCCACCTTTTTTTCTCACCTTCTCGACCGGCGTGCGAGCGTACGAAAATGCCGCCCGTGGTGAAGCCGGAAGCGGTACTAAAACGCTCTGAGGAGCTGATCAATGTGGGACAGGCATCAGCTGCATTGCAAGCGCTGCATGAGTTTACATTCTCACGGCGCTTCAAGCAGGGCCCGTCCTCATCCCTAGAGCCACTGATGGAGCGGTTCATGGAGTTGTGTGTGGACCAGCGCCGAGGTCGTGCAGCGAAAGATGCACTTATGCAGTACAAAAATGCATTCCAAAACACAGATCCACAGTCGATCCGGAATGTAACGCGTCACTTTCTGAAGCACGCAGATGCCAAGGTTGCCGAGGCACGAAGTCGTGCTGACGCAGCGAACGAAGAACTGGATGTCGACGACCTCGAGGAGAGTGAAACGCCAGAAAGTATCTTGCTCGGCAGTGTATCGCAGGATCAGGAGCGCGACCGCACGGATCGCACGCTCGTGACGCCATGGCTCAAGTTCCTGTGGGAAGCATACCGCACGGCGCTTGATATTCTGAAGAATAACACACGCTTGGAGATGGCGTACCAGCAGATTGCTGATCAAGCACTGCACTTCTGTCTGCAGCACCAGCGGAAGACTGAATTCCGCCGCCTGTGTGAAGTGCTTCGCCAGCACCTGCAGAGTGTGGCGCGATCCGCGCACCACACGAATGCCATTGACTTCTCTGATGCTGATACACTGCAGCGCCACCTTGACACGCGCTTTACGCAGCTGAATAGTGCCGTGGAACTCGAACTGTGGCAGGAAGCCTTCCGCAGTGTCGAGGACGTGCACAACCTGCTGACGCTTGCGAAGAAAGCACCTAAGCCTGCGATGATGGCCAACTACTACGAGAAGCTTACGCGCATCTTCCTGGTGAGTGACAACCATTTGTTCCATGCTGCAGCCTGGAACAGGTACTACGCGCTTGCCCGCATGCAGCCGCACTCGGACGAAGAGAACTCACGTATGGCATCGTTTGTCCTGTTGAGTGCGTTGGCTGTGCCGGTTATTACATCAAGTGCGCCAGGCACAGGCAACGTGAACAAGGGCCGCACCGACTTCCTGCAGTCCGATTCGGAGACGCGGCAGCGGACGGGCCGGCTCAATGCACTCCTTGGACTCACTAAGACGCCTGCGCGTGCAGGCCTGCTGCGTGAGGCGCTTAACTGCAATGTTCTACGGCGTGTGCGTCCGGAACTGCGTCAGTTGTACTACATGCTCGAAGTGCAGTTCCATCCCCTGTCGATTTGCGCAAAGATTGAGCCTATCCTGAGCCAGATAGCACAGGACCCGGACATGGCGACGTACGTCAAGCCGTTGCACTCGGTTGTCTTGACGCGCTTGTTCCAGCAACTGAGCCAGGTATATGACTCGGTAAAGCTGGATCAAGTAATGCAGCTTGTGTCGGCATTCAAGGCCCCTTACTCATACACGGCAGCCGACATTGAAAAGTTCTGCATGCACGCGTGCAAGCGTGGCCATGTAAGTCTTCGAATCGACCATGTTTCGCGCGCCATCACATTCCAAGACGATGTGTTTGCAGCGGACGTGCACCCTGCGCTAGCGAGTGCCGTTGAGACCGACTCGGTCCGCCTGCAGGCCACACCTTCAGAGCTTGTGCGGACGCAACTTGCGCGCCTGGCCGAGAGCCTCGACACGACGCTGCGAGTCGTCGACAAGAAGAGCATTGAGGAAGCTCAAGCCGCACGCACAGCGGCGATCCAGCGGGCTCTGGCTTCAGCTGACGATGAGCACCGTGCGGTGCTGGAGCGCAAGTCTATGATGGAGAGGCGCAAGGAGCTGATGCGTGACATGACCCGGCGCAAAGAGGAAGAGGAAGCGCACATGCGTGCTGAGCGTGTGCGTATGCAAGCAGAGGCTGAGCAGCGGCGCTTTGCAGAAGAGGCACGTCGTCGTGAGCTCGAGCATGTGCGAAAGGAGATGGAAGCGGCGAAGCTCGAGGAGGCTCGCAAGCTGGCGCAGTCGCTCAAGGAGCGCGGTGGGCTCAAGCTATCAGAAGAGGAGTTTGCTTCGCTCGATACGGAGAAGCTTGTGCAGCTGCAAGTTGAGCAGATTGAGAAAGAGAAGAAGGAACTCAATGACCGTCTTCGAACTGTGCAGCGCCGCATGGACCATATTGAGCGTGCGTACCGCCGAGAAGAGCGCCCACTGCTTGCTGCGGACTATGAGCGACAGATGGCGATGGATCGCGACAACCATAAGCTTGCGCATGAGGCACGCGTCGCTGCTGCCCGCGAGCGTCATCAGACGGACTTGGCTATGAAGGCGACGCTTGCCTCTGTGATGCCAGACTACGATATGCTTCGCGCAAAGGTGTTGGACAAGCGTCGCGCGGCGTTCAAAGAGCGTCGTGCTGAGGCTGATAGACTGATCGAGCAGGAGAAGGAACAGCGACGCGCGAGGATTGTGCGCGAACGCGAAGAAGCCGTGCGCCGAGCAAAGGAAGAAGAGGAACTTGCACGCAAACGTGAGGAGGAGGACAAGGCGCGTCTGGAGCGCCAGCGCGCCGATGCTGAACGTGAAGCGCAGCTGGACGCACAGAAGCGTGCGGAAATCGAGGAGCGGCAGGCACAGCTCCGACGTCAGTCAGAAATGCAAGCCGCCCAGGAAGCGCGTGCACAGGAACGGATCCACGACCGCGTGCCAACGTACATGGAAAGCGGCAGCAGTGGCATTCGTACTGGTGCTGCGCCGCCGCCTCCCATGGCGGCATCGCGTGCCGAGAGCGCCAGTACGTGGCGCCGTGGTCCTCCGTCTGCGTCGTCTGCTGGCGCCGCGGATCCCATGTTTGCAAACCGGCGCTACCGGCCAGGTGACCTCTCCCGCCAGGCTGCAGCTTCGGGTCGCACGCCCATGTCGATGGGCCAGCAGCCGCCAACAGAACCATCGCCAGCGGCTCCAGGTGCCTCGTCGCCATTTTCTCGCTCAGGTGCAAGTGCCGCTGGCCCTGGTGGTCGCGGATCTGGTCGGTACATCCCTGGCGCTTTCTCTCGAATGCGCCAAAGTGGCGTTGGCAGTGGTCCAGCGCCTGGAGGAGCTGCTCCGCCGCCATCAGCCCCGACACAACAGCAGCAAAAGCCCGACGATGACGGATTTACCACTGTCAAGCCACGCACTGGTGCGTATCGCCCACCAGGAGCCCGTTGAGTAAACTAGCTTTGTATTTCTTCTGCATAGCATCTTTCGCATGTAAGAATGAGATGGCCCCTTTGACTCTTGGCCCCAACCTCTTGATCTTGCCTATGTTTGGAACCATATGCCACTCGTACAGTGTTGCAAAGGTCGTGTATGTGGCGTCGAGCATCATTGTTTCCACATAGACACATGCACAATTACTCGGATTTCGTGTCGTTCCCATGTGGGGTGAAGGGGAGTGGGAGATGGTTCCATCGCCACACACTGACAATACCATTGGTGATCGACGAGCACACAATATCTGCGTTTCTTAGAGTGCATGAACGATTCTTCATGACCATTTCGACGTTGCCATGCTCGATGACGAGAGGAATTTCAGACTTGCCATTGAGTTTGCAATGTGCGCCGCATTTTTTCGGAAAATTTTGCGCCATGACACGTAATGTTTGGACAGGTTGGACATTGCTCAGGTGCTGCTATAGCTTAGAGTGATGCGTTTTGATAGATGCGCCGTAGCAACGCTTGCTGAAATATGTCAAGTTTGACACTTTATTGGTAAAACACTGGAATTGTATAACTGTACCGCCACGATCGTGTAGCAAGGTCTACAGTCTATATCTTTGCGACTATAACACAAACGCACCTGCGCCTTGGATGGCGCCTGACGAGCCCGCATTGAAGCTTTTGTCTGATTCTCGTAAACGAAAACCTCATCAGACTCAAATACTACGATGTGTTGGCTCCGCCGTTGTCACTTGCTGAGCATCAATGATATTGTAATAGACATTGTTCAAATCTCGAGCAAATCTTGATGCAAGGGTTTCTGCCGTCAAGGATCCATGTAAGCATCTGACGGAGCTGCGAGCTCGCACATGACGCTGTGTTTGAGCGTATACTTCAGGCACATTGTGTGGGGCGCGGAGTTACCTGTCGGTATGAGCGTCCTCGTTATTCCACAAGAACAGTTTGCATGCCATTCCACTATGCATCTAGGATCGTGGAAGTCAATCTTTCAACGTACTCTGGGATGCATATCCCTCTCTCCCTTTGTCCGTCGAGAGAATCGTCGAATTTCAACGCTTGCATCATCTACTGTTTGTAGAGATTCACATTTGTACGATTCCTACAAAAGAAAAAACTTGAAACCAAAAAGCGTAAATGTAATGAAGACACAATGCTCGGCTTCAAGTCGGTCCAGGGCATTCACAAAAATTACACTCTCGAGAAGCAGCACTCAACTAGAAATTGCACCCATGCAGGATGAGCAATAAGCAGAATCTGAAACAAGTGGTTTTTTGTTTCTAAGGTGCACACAGGCGTGCGCTACATGCGTGTTCGCAAAAGCAGTGTCAGTGGTAATGATCCTCATACTGTATATTCATTGTTGCTCTGGATTCAGAACTCTAAAAAGCAACACATTTTTTTTACCCATTAAAACGCGTGTGGAGCAAAGGGGCTTGATATGCATGCCACTTGTCACGTCTTGCTTTTGGACGCCAGGTACCAGCATTGACTCACACTCAGCGCTAACGACATCCTCTCATGTCGCGGTGGGGAGGTGCATGGCATCTCTCACGCGAGACGCTTCCTGTGATGCTGTGTGCACTTGCGGGACTCTTGTTCTCTGGACTAGAGCTCGACACCATGACCTCATGGAGAGCCTTTGTCAAAGTCGACAAATTTTTGATCCTGGTCCCCATCATGCTGAATCTGAAAGGCAATCTCGAGATGAATCTCTCAATGCGCATGGCAACAGAAGCGAATATTGGAGAGATTGATCATCGCAGGACGCGGCAACTCATAGTCAAAGGTAACATGACCCTTTTGCAGGTACAGGCGCTCATCGTCGCAAGCGCCGCTGGCATCATGTCTTTTATTCTAGGCAACCATGAGCGAGACACACCGCTTCCGGAATCTTTCCCATCACAGCTCTCTTTTAGAATGCGTCGAGGTCCTGTCCACTCGACAAAACCGCCCATTGACAAAGCGCTTCAGCTTCGTGATGGCTACTTTGAGTTTGCGCTGGTTCTCGCCGTTTCACAGCTTGCGGCGTCGCTTTCATCAGCTGTCCAAGGCTCCTTCATTTGCGCTTTGGTGGTTTGGGCGCGCCAGCTAGGATTTGATCCTGACAACATGGTGATTCCAATTGCAGGCTCTCTCGGCGACCTGACCACGCTGACGTTACTAGGGCTATTAAGTGCGGCACTTTTGTACTTTGAGGGTACGGGCATCGCTACAATCGTGTTTCTTGGTCTGATTATATTGTGCGTCATATGCATGTTTTTTACATTGCGCAACGTATACGTGCGTGAACTGCTCGCTTATGGATGGGGCCCATTGTTTGCTGCGGCAGCAATAAGTTCTATGGCCGGCCTTGTGCTAGAGAAGAATGCGTCACACTACGAGGGATACCCACTTCTAGCTCCTGTTGTTGCAGGTATGCCGAGTATTGCTGCCGCTGTTCATACCTCGCGTCTGTCTTCTGCGCTGCACGCAAACACGTTCAAAGCACGCACTCGACCTGTTCATGCCTCGTATCTTCCCTTGGACGAGCAAGATGAGCGACAAGAAGGAACGGCTGCTGCATCCAATGAATGCGATCCGCCTACGCAACTGGCTGCTTCTTCATTATCGCCGTGGATGGTGTCGTGGTGGACGCAGCTGGCCGAGCAGCTCATCGAGTCGCTATCACCGCAAGGAGACGATTGGATCGTGCCCCTGACGCTTGTCTTCAATGTGGTGATGATCCAAGTTGTGTTCTTTACCGTGCTTTTCATGACGGGTGTGATGCAATTCGGTTTGGCCTTCTTCGTCTGCCTTGTGTTCTCGATTTCGCTACTGGCCGGCTTCGCCTTGGTATTTGCACACACATTGTGTCTCTTCCTATGGTACTGGGACTATGATCCTGACACAACGTGTATGCCATTCACGACAGCACTCGTCGATATATGTGGGCAGCTCATACTGCTTCTTACCTACAATGTGGCGATCTTTTTGGGCGATCGTATTACGACCACACTCTAAACAATCCCATGTTCTGCGGCCCATGCATCCACAGCAGCACGAGGATCATCTGGGAATCTGATGAATAGACCTTGCAATTCTGCCATACTAACGCCGCCACGTGCTGCACGCCGATCTACTGCACGATCGGTCCCTGGCTCATACCCAGCATGATCCAAGCCGAGGGCTTCACGCCGGCGCTGCGTCACAGTGTGCACATACCCCACGAGCCTATGACCCAAGTCGGATAGTTCCTGCGTCGTTTCACGCACGGCACGCCGGTAATACGGAGCGTCTGCATCTGGTGCCTGCGGCGCCCGTGCACATTCGTCCGGATCCACTCCATTCGCACGTCTCGCTGCCTCGACGCGCATATCGATGAGATCTGTTTGATAAAAGCGCATAAGTAGCTCGCGAACTTGTATATTGTCTGCATCGCCCAGCTCACAAATTATATCAACACGCCCTGGTCGGATCAGCGCAGGATCCAAGCGCTCCAAGTGATTCGTCGTCATGAAAATAATGCGTGACTCGCCAGAGGCAACGCCGTCGAGCGCATTTAGCAGGCCGGAAAATGTCACGTTCGGCTGGTATCCATCCGGCTGCCGCTCCTGCGAGGTCGCCGTGCGTCCAAGAAATGCTGCGTCAATGTCCTCCAGCAGTAAAATACTGCGTTCAGGTGCATTTGACATCAAATGAGTGAGCTTGTCATCGGTCATGCCGCGTTCAGCAAGATTCAACAAGCAGATATGGAAATCCAAATGCCCAGCAAGAGCAGTTATGAATGACGTCTTGCCGGAGCCAGGCGCCCCATGCAAGAGGTATCCGCGGCGATACGGAATGCCGCGCTTCGCATACCAAGCGCTGCGCGAGAGGAATCGATGCACGTCATGGACGATTTCGTCTCTTTTTCCGTGGGGAAGCACGACGCTATCGAGTTCGCGAACGCGGCGTGGATGTCCAAATGGACGCCAGTCAGCACCCCAGCTTGTAAAGATGATGGTCTTGCCCTGTGTTGAGGACAAAGCGAGCTGACGCGCTTCTGATAGCAACTGCGAGAAAAGATGCTCGTATGACGATAGAGTGGTAAGAGTAACGGTTTCCCAGGGTGCGCCAGTGGAAAGATCGACGAGCTTGCCATTGCGCTCGCGCTGTAAACGCATCCAAACGCCTCGGTAACGGAACCAATGGGTTCCTGGGCCTGGAACAAGTGAAAATGTAGCGTGGCCTCGATCCTGATGGCGGCTAGCACCAGGCACGGCAACGGGCTCCTCATACTGTGTTTCTACGGCCAGTTCTCGAGAAACAATGCGCACTGGTGGCATGATCTGTCCAGATGCCGCTCGCAGTGGGTTGTCGACGCCTGGATCATCGCGAATCTGAGGCCGGACAAGACCGAGAAATTCCAGCATGGTCTCACGTGGCAAGTGTCCATGGTTTGCTTTGCGACGAAGAGTTTGTGCTGCCGCTTGGGCGCCCATCCAATGCAAGAACCACGGATGTGCGCGATCTTTGGAGGGGATTTCTAGAGATACTAGCATACGACGCTGTGCGGCGCTAGCACCCCAACGCAAAGCCGAGCGACCATATGCCAAGGCGCCGCCCATCAGCATGAGTCCGAAACCAGCAGAAAAGATGGGGTTCCCATGCAAGATCGATCCCATGAACGAGTCGGGGCTGTCTTGAGCCACACTAGCCTGTGCATTGGTCGAGCCCATGATGAGGTCAGGTCGAAGAGACATGGCCACAGCCTCAAACACCAACGCTTACACACACACTCACAGGATCAGTGGAAAGAGCCGAGCACGATGGCGACGGACTTTCGGGTGCGGCGTAGAGAAAGGCCTCAAGAAATGTGTCACGATGTGATTAACACAGGTTTAGCACATGCTCCACGCACGCGTGCGTGGAGCGAGCGTGGGTGTGCAGATGCGCCGCGCCACAAGCAAGCAGCAGCGATTTCCGCCGCCGCGGCCGCCAAGAATGCTACACTGCTACCGACCGATGCAAAAGGAGAAATCACGTGCATAACATTGCTATGTATGAAAGCGAAAGTTAAGGTTGCGGGGGGAAGGAGAGAGTGAATGCATGTCAAGAATGAAGTCATTACGAGTCGCGACCGTCCGAGTCGAGAGTGTCACTCGAGAGACGGTGCAAAACTTGAGTCCATGTGTCCATTTCAAAAGGGGGTTGGAGACGAGAGGAAGCATGGGTTCCACGAGAATGTTGCTCGACAAAAGGGTTTTCGTCCTGGTTCTGGAACGATAGACGACGCCGAGGACCAGATCCTGATCCGGGCGAGAGTTGAACATCGCTGGCATTCGCAGACTCGACATCGTCGCTGCTCGTATACCCAGACATGGACTGAGGGATCAGGATGGACAGAGCGCCAGCGTGTGTACCGAAAGGATCCTGGTCGTTGTGCAGGTGCAGGGCCATACCAGCATCGGAGGACTCGTGCTGCGCCTCCGACATGGGGCGCTCGACGGTGATGGATGGGAAGCCGCCCTCCTTGTTGCTTGAGACGAGATGCATCACACTCTGACGCTCACGTTCCGCACGCTCGGCAAGGAAACGGCGCCGCAAGTAAACGCCACGCAGGAGACCACGAACACGCTCGAGATTGATTCTAGCGTCGATTTTGCTCATCATTTCGCGCCGCTCAATGAACTCGGACACCTCCATGTTGACGGGCGCGCCGCACATCTTATGGTATGCAAGGATGAAGAGCATCGATGAAAACGAGACACCTTTGCCCTTGTCGGACATCTTGGCTTCGTAGTACATGCGATTCAGGCGCTGGCGGCGCATACGCAGGTCCTGGATGTTGACGGAATTCAATGCATCGCTAAGCTCATTCAAGTCGATTCCACTCTCGATGCGTGGCGCAACAGACGGCACCAGGTCGTCATCGAACGGCGAGTGATCGCTGAGGGAGGTGGACGAGGCATTTCTCTGCAGCGCGTTCAGCCTGTCAGACAAATGGGAAGGGAGGGAGCCAGGAGAGCGCGGCGACGGCGGCGCACGGTGCGGGGAGTGGCAAGATTGCGAAGGCTGGGAGCGCGTCGACAGAGGTGATCGAGAACGCAGCGATCGAGGTGAGCGCGGTGAGCGTGGCGATCGAGGTGAGCGACGGCCCCAGATCTTGGAGGAGGACGGCGATGAGAGCGAGTGGCCGTATCTGGGCGAATTGACGCGCGACCGGTCCAGCAAGGCGTGGATGCGCAGCTCGGGCGGGTACAGACTGACCTCGAACATGCCGGTGAGACGAGCAAGGAACGGGATGATCTGCTGCTGAGAAATGTAGCCTAGGCCTTGGGGGTCAAACTGGTTCCATACATCCTTGTAGATTCGCATTTGCTCACGCGAGAGCGCACTGCTGCCCTGCAGATGGTACACGTAGGAAAAGTTCTCTACGACGGTACCGGTAAACATGTTGAGGAAAATGAACATGGAGATGATGTTCCATGATATGAAGAGAAAATAGGCCCATGCTGTGCTGCCACAGTCCGAGTAAAGGTAGTTCTTGGATGGCGTGCAGAGCGGCGGCTGGACAGCATAGTCATGCATGTACTGGTTCCAGCCCTCGCCGGTAGAAGTCATGGAAAGAAAGATGAGTGTCTGCCAAAGGGAGCTGAGGTTCTTGGCATGCGACTCGTTCGGGCCCCATCTGGTCAGTCCAAACACCTCGACAAGCATGATGCCCCACACGAGGAACATGGTGAGCCACAGAAGAAAGAGCGCGATAATTGCAGGCACGGAGCCGACGGCCGTCTTGAAAAGGAGGTCGAGTGAGTCGCTGCGCTGGATGAGCTTGAGCGTGATGCCAGTGACAAAGATCTTCTGCAGCTGAGAATGCACCTGCGATGCCGAGGGACGCAGCGCATGCGATATGCTCGTGCCGAGGACGCCGCCGATGACGATGATATCGTACCAGTTCCAGTAGCTGCGACGGAAGCTCGAGACACCGAGGCCAATGAGCCGAATCAACAAGTCGCACGCGAACACAAAGCCAAGCACGCTGTACACGATGGAGCGTGCCTGCTCTGTGTGCCACGTGTCTGAGAACGATTGCGACATAAGGAGGACCAACACGACGAGGTACAGCACGGACATGGCACGCGACCACCAGCCGCGTTTGTGTGTAGACGCCTGGTAGCACCAGCGGACGAATGCATTCGAAGGCGGGTTCGCCGGGCGCCGGGAGGCGGCCTGGCGCTGGAGCTGCCGCTTCATATCGAGCCACTGGCGCTGCTCGGTCGTGAGGTAGGCGGCGCCCGAGTAGCGCTGGAAGTTTTCGATGATCACCGAGACAAACAGCGCAAGCACACTTACGGCGCCGACCAGGTTGTACACGAGGAAAAAGATGGCATTGTACTGCGATGCATCAGGCCGGGGTTGGAGATCGCGGCCAATGATGCTCATGGCCTGGCGCATCACATCGACCCAGCCCTCGAGCGACACGACCTCGAACAGGATCAGCAGTGCACTCTTGAAGTCGTCGAACGAGTACATGCTGCCTTCAGAGGGATTCGACCATGCACGCGGCGCTAGATACGACCACGCGAGGGGCTGCGACATATACTCGCCGTGGCAGTCGAGCTTGCTGACGATGTTGTCGCTCGAGTCCGTGCACGAGTACAGGAGCCCGGCAAACAGGTTCTGGCCCCACACGGCGTATGGAATGATGTAAAGAAGAGCAAGAATCGATGCATCGAGGATGTAGCCGGCGCCCGCAATCATGACGGCATGGAACGTGTCGCGCATGAGCGAGCTCAGGTTGATGAGACGCAACGCGCGGAACGCCTTGAGTGCACGTGTGAAGTGCGAGACACCGCCGGGGACAATCAACTCACTAATGACGTTGATCAGCAGAGATATCAGCACGAACATGTCGAGCAGGTTCCACACGTTCTGTAGGTACGCATTGGGCGTGAACATGAAGCCGTCCGCGATGGTTTTGACGAAGAACTCCAGGACAAAAATCAGCGACAGGCTCACTTCAATGACGGCATACCAAGCGTAGAACACAGCGCGATGCTCAGCCAGGTACTTTTTCCGGTACGCGGGCGTCGCGATGCCCGCCAGGATCACGGAGCCGGCAATCGCACCGAACACAATGGCCTGGAAGATGTGGTTGCGGAACTTGGACACGGGCCGTCCAAACACACGCTCACCGTGGGATGTGGGCGTCAGGCTCTGGCAGAAGCGGCGCACAGGGTTCCGGTTCGAGAAGACGAACCAGGAGCGGTCGTACGATGGGTGCTCGGCCATGAGGCGCGCGATACGGATGCGTGGGTCGTTTTCGTTGCGCCGCACGTAGTTGTTCAAAAACTCCTGGCCCTCCTCCTGGTTCACGAGACCCAGGTCCGTGCGCATCGTGCGCACATGCTCCGGTCCGAGCATGCGCACGTCCTGGCGCTCATTGATCATGTCCTCAAGCTCGTCCATCGTCTGGGACGCCTGCCCCCCTTCGGCCTGCGACCGCAGCGCCTGCAAGCGCGCATGTTCGTGTGGCTTGTCCAGGCGCAGCACACGCTGGAGCGTGCCGAACGCAAGACCAGCATGATCGGGCGTCACGAGTTGCATGAACATGCTGCGCAGCGGCCGGTCGTCTACGTGCCGCGCCTGGCTCGTGTCGGCATGCTGCCGGGCGTCGCCCAGCGCAGGGCCCTCGAGGCGGTGCGGCATGCTGTTTGGCTCGGGCGGCGCACGAAACGGACTGAGCCGCTGCATGATCCGCGCAAGCAGCGAAGCCTGTGCAGGCTCAGAGCGCCGCAGATAGTTCTCCATCTGCTGCTTGTACTTATCGCCCTCGGCGACGCGGAAATTTTCGTTGATGACGGCAATGAACAACTGGAGCAAGATCAGGTTCGCAAAAAAGAACCATCCCACAATAAAGATCGCCGCGATGACGCCCTGCTTCCACTTTTTCGTATCGCTGACGACATTGAGCATAGACTCCTTCCAGTCCTCGGACGAGAAGATCTGATACACGCCCAGGAAGCCGTTGAACAGCTGCTTCCACGTGAAGTTTTCGGTCACGCCATCTTCGGCGTCGAGCTCAATGTCGCCGCGGAACAGCTGGATACTCACAAGTGCAGCCAGAAATATGGACATGATCAGGAATGCAATCATATTGAACAGCGCCGACATGGAGCCGACCACCCGCATCAGCAGTCCCTTCATGCGCGGGATCGCAGCAATGACGCGGTAGAAACGCAGCAGCTGGAAGAACGTCAGCCACGGATACCATGACGAGTGGCTGATGGCGGGGATCTGTATGATCGTCGTGATGAGGGCGAGAAACAGATCGAGCACGTTGCGCTTTTGCTGGAAAAACAGACTCGGCCCACCGATGATGCAGTCGACGACAAAGCGCACGATGATCTCGAGGTCGAACGGGATCACCAGATACCGCTCGACATCTTCGCGCCATTTTTTCTGCTCTGGAAACTCGTACGATGCCTTGCTGCCCTGGACCGCAACACTGACGATGATGAGCGAGAGCCAAAAGTACTGGGTATATCGGCGCACGCGCTTGTACCACACGACGAACCGGTGCCGACGACGTCGAGGACCCTGCGGCTCGGGAGCATCGGCCTGATTCTTCCGGAAGCCCTGTGCAGCAAAGGCACTGCGCTCCGTCTGCGCGCTGAGCGATGCAAATGAATGCGAAATGACGGCGACAAACAAGTTGGCCAGCCAAAAGTTCAGCAAAATGATCCCGATGATAAAGAATATGATCGCCGTGTAGTAGTCAGCATCCACCATATCATACATCACGTCGGACCAGCCGTTCAGTGACACAATCACAACGACCTGTAGCAGCGAGTGAAACACATCGTCAAAGCTCTGAACATTGTTGTACGGGTTGCTTTCCTGCTCCACGCACAGTTGCCCGTATGGACAGATGAAGCCTTTCGGCGTCCGGGCCGAGTCCAGGTCCCCATTATACTGGACATGGCCGATCGTATTGGACCGATTCCGGATATCGACACTGCCGCCGCATATCTGCTCCAGCGTGTAGTTCTGCCCCGGACTCCGGTTGTAGTCGCCAATCCACACACACCGCCGACGGTACGAGCCCTCAAAACTCTGCACGCCAATCACCGCAAACAGCACCATCGCAAACACGAGAAACGACAGCACGCGGAACAGGAGCGGCGCTACCCGCTTGAGCGAGCGCAGAATCGTCTCTGTGCCCTCCCACAAGCCCAGCAGGCGCGCGCAGCGCAGTACACTCAGTGCGCGAAACACAAAAATGTGGTGACTGCTCGTGAGCTCGACACCGGTCAGTTCCAGCACCACCGCCACCCAGTAGCATACAATCGCCAGGGCATCCACGCGATTCCAGCTTTGCCGTAAGTACGCGTGTTCACACAGCTGTTTCGGGTCGTTTGTGATCGTGCGTGAGAGATGCAAGCAGATCGACACGACGTTGTAATATAGCGCATCCCACCAATGCGCATGCTCTTCATGCAGCTCATGCTCGTCCTCGATCTTCGATATAAACAGGTCATCGAGGGGCGCCATGCCATCGGTTGGATGCAGAGACGCAAGCTTGGCTTCCGCACGCTCCTGTTGCACCTTGCTGTACGGATGCAGGAAGCGATACACGGCCTCCAGCGTCGATGTATACAAATGGTATAGGGTATCGTACGTATTCGAATATTCTTGGTCGGCGGTGGGATAGGCCTCCTGAGCCGCCGCCTCGTCCAGCGGCGGTGGGTCGATGATAAGCCCCGACACAATGATCCGGGCCGCCATTTCGATCGTGTACGCAACAAACACGAGCAGCAAGAGAATCTCTTCACTTTTAACAAAGCTATTCTCGGTGCGTGGTGCCAGCTTTACATCGCGGCTCGACGACACAACAAGCACCACCAGATTGATGAAAATAAACACCAAAATAAGCGGCTCAACCCACCAAGATGATAGCACCTTGGCGAGAAACACCCGCCACGGATGTCGTGGCCCAAACAACATGAGAGATTTTCCCCGGAGACGTGCGTAGATCGGGAGTGGTGGCGGTTTCCTTGACTCGCTGTCTTCGGATGACTGTTCTCCCGCATTCCGCATCGGATAGCTATCCTTGCTAGGAGCGCGCTCACGTCGCTGCTCCCGCCGCCGTCGAGCTCGCTCCAAGGTGACCGTGGATGAATCTCGAAGGTGGCGAAAGAGACGTTGGAACGGCGACACGGATGACTTCTCGGTAGGCCCATTTTCCTCGTCAGCGGGCGGCGCATCCTCGTCCAGCGACAAGGTTCCTGGTTCTTCCACCGGCAAATATGCGCGCCAACCTGCAGACGTATCGGCGCTTCTTGAGGTATCACCATGGATGCTATCTCGTGACAGATGATAGGTATCAAATACGTCACCGAGACCCATGTCCAACGACGCCTTCTCATCGGCATCATCATCATCATCTAACGGTAATGTGCTTGTACTTTCCCATGCATGCGCCGTTCTATCACCTGCCATATCGTCGTGATCGAGCCGCTGTGATACATCCTCTAGCATGACCCGGACGGGCGACTGGATGGATTCATGGCTGCTCATCCAGTCCAGATTCTGTGTCATATCTACACTTTCGGGGTATGACATTCTGGATAGCGGACGCTCCTGACCAGCAGGGTTGTGCTCATCGGTGGCCAAAGAAATTCCCAATTCTTGAAGCTGTGCATGTGTTGGAGGGTCTCGTGCCATGCTTTGATCGCAAACGATGCCCCCTCTTACAGCAACACAATCGCAATCTCTCTCTCACTTTCTTTCTCTAGCCACACACACACAAACCCACAGACTTGTATTCTTCTTCTTCTTCTTCTCTCTCTCTCTCTCTCGCGTCGTTGCACTAAGAGCCCCACTCTTCCAACTAGGGCGCTCCCCAAATTCTAGCTCTCTCTCTCTCGACTCTGACTGCAGGTGGACACCGATGTCAAGCCGCAAGCTGAACAGCCCACACATAAAACCAACCAATCATATGTTTCGAGTGTGCACACTAGCTCCACATCCCCGCCTACAAACCATCTACCATGCACACCGTCTTACTAACTACACAGAAGCATTGACTTTGAGAAGTGTCAACAACAATGGTGGTCAATCCTAGGTACCCACAACGCCCCCGCCAGTAATATAATCGTCCTTTTCAGCCGCGCGATATTCCGCCATAAGTTCCGTGACCGTTTCTCGCGCCTCATCAAACTCTGACAAGTCGCTAGAAAACATCGCCTCTCGCTTGTACATGTCGAGGAAAGCATTGCGTTTGCGCAGCCGATCGTATTGATCGGCCGTGCGCTTGAACATACTAGCAATACCCGTGTGATTCGCAAGCATGAGACCACTTACGCGGTGAGAACTCGCCACATAAGGACTGCGTCGCGATAGTGCAACTTGGATACTTGCAGGTCCCCATGGCACAAAGCTCGCCAAGTGTCGTTCCCGGATGCGCAACAGGCTTTTTTGGACATCACGTGGGTCCACATCGCCTTGGATGATGTTCAGTACAGACATATAGCAGCTTGTTTTGCTTGCACCCGTCATGCTTACCATGCGGTTCTTAGGCTGAAGCAATCGTCGCATTACATCAAGTACAGTTGTCTTCATCGTCGCCTTGCCCCGGTCGACATTGTCGGAAGTGAAGGGCGTATAAGATGTCATGAGGAAGTGCGCTCGCGGAGATGGGATGAGCGATGCTAGAATGCCACAAAGGTCATTGTTCATGTATCCCGGGTACCTAAGTGTCGTAGTCGACGTGCTCATGACCGTGCTGACTAGTTGGTTTGTTTGATGGTAGCTTGGGTTCTGCAAATGCAGTCGATCACTTGCAATACGGCTCAATGCAGCATTGTCCAGCACTACTACACTGTCCGCATTGTTTACCAGTCGCTTCAGAGTCAAGACGGAGTTGTAAGGCTGTACAACCACATCGGACGTTTCTTCCGAATTCGGAAATACACTGTATGTCTGGATAAGCTTTTTGGGAAACGCATCATTCAGCCGCTCAAGCAAAAAAGAGCCTAGCCCTGACCCTGTGCCACCTGCAATCGAATGTAGAAGAAAAAAGCCCTGGCCATGTAAGTATCGTAGCCGCAATGCATATGCTTCTACGCACCTCCAAACTTTCGCTTCCATCAGCCTCGCGGTCAACCATCTCAATAAGTTCATCAGCAGCCTTCTCGCCTGCCGCATATCCTTGCGCCCAGTTGTTCCCTGCGCCCCCGCCACTTACATTGCGGTACAGATTCTCGGGATTGTACAAGCTCTTATATGGTCCTGTCATGATATTGTTAATAACCTGTCACCCATGAGTAACCCTTGCCCGCCAACATACACGCACAAAATCGCGCGCACATATAAAGATACTTACCCTCGGCTCTAAGTCGACAAGAATGGCGCGGGGTATATAGTGCTCATCATCAGCTTGGTAGAAAAATACATCCTTGCGATCACCGCCTTGGCCCTCTGTCGCAAACTCCTCTAGTGTCCCGTCTTTTGATATCCCATGCTCACGGCATAAATGTTCCCAAAATTGTGAGCCAATCTGGTTTCCGCATTGACCAGTTTGCAAAGTTATGAGCTCCCGAGGCATTGCTCCCTGCCGAAACAGCTCCGAGAGACGTGCTGCACCCTTGTGGACTATGATGCATTCAACACGCGACGCGCCCTCACGAGTTATCACGTGAATACCGCTTCATGTACGAGCTCCACGCCTGCCTTTTCGTCCGCCGATCCAGTGCTCACCCATCAAGAGATGAGGCCTCTGCCCTTGCCAAATTTGTGGAAAAAAAATTTTGACCAAAAGGACAAAACCCAGCCCCCTACCCCTACTAGCTGCTTGCTTGTGTCAGCAATAGCTGCAGCCCCTCTCCCCGTCGTCGCCAGGGAAATTTTTTTTTAGTTTTTCACTAGCACCCAGTTTAGGAGATCGTGAACGTCTCTCGTCGAGCTTAAGCCCTTAGAATCGACGTTATGGCATTTGGAGCTCGTGGAGGTCGCGGTGGTCCACCCGGTCGTGGTCGCGGTGGGCCACCAGGTCGTGGTGGAATGCGTGGCGGCGGTCGTGGCGGTCGTGGTGGTGCCCGTGGCGGCGGTCGCGGCGGTCGTGGCGGCGGTCGCGGTGGTGGTCGCGGTGGTCGCGGCGGCGCCAAAGGTGGCCGTGGCGGTGCCAAAGGTGGCTCAAATGTCATTGTGAAACCGCACCGTCACGAAGGTGTATTTGTGGCCGAAGGCAAGGAACATTTGCTTGTAACAAAGAACCTTGTCCCTGGAGAATCCGTGTACGGTGAGAAGCGCATTTCTGTTGAAACACCCGGCACGAATGATGACGGCAGTGCTACGATGAACAAAACAGAGTACCGCGTTTGGAATCCCTTCCGTTCCAAGTTGGCTGCAGGTGTCCTTGGCGGTCTTGACAACATTCACATCAAGCCAGGTGCAAAAGTGCTGTACTTAGGTGCCGCAAGCGGTACTAGTGTCAGTCATGTGGCCGATGTTGTGGGTCCTGATGGCATTGTATATGCGGTGGAGTTCTCGCACCGCTCAGGACGTGACTTGATCAATATGGCTAAGAAACGCACTAACGTTATTCCAATCATTGAAGATGCTCGTCATCCCGCAAAATACCGAATGCTGGTCGGCTCGGTCGATGTGATCTTTGCCGATGTTGCTCAGCCTGATCAGGCACGTATTGTTGCGTTCAATGCCGAGTATTTCCTCAAGAATGGCGGTCATGTGGTCATTTCGATCAAGGCCAGCTGTATTGATTCGACGGCTCAGCCCGAGGCTGTGTTCGCTGAAGAAGTCAATAAGCTGAAGAAGAGTGTACGTATTTATGTGCCCGATTTGGTGCATGTGATCCATGCTGACCTGTGCAGTCATTCCGACCACGGGAACAACTGACGCTTGAGCCATACGAACGTGACCATGCGATGCTTGTGGCCCAATACCAGCGAGTACGTATTAAAAAAAATACTTCCTGCTTTGCGCTGCGTCGTTTATCGCCGGTGGGAGGTCCTTACACTCTGAGCATTGGAACAGATAGCTGACAAAGTCGCAGCACAAGTAACAGCGTAACCCCAAAAGGGATCTGTGTATTCCTCTCTATTTCGCACAGAAACTGCCGTAGTGTGTTTCTACCATGTAACTTGATTTATCGGAACGATGCATTAGCAAAAATTAGTCCTTGTACGTGTTTTGCTGCGACAGATGCTTCGCAAAGCAACTGAGATAATAGGACAACACCGATGTAACGACATGTGCGCGGCATTCGCGGTTCAAAAAAACTTTGAATGGCAAAAGATGTCGACCCATACTGGATTCGAACCAGTGACCTTAGAGTTTGTAAGTCGTAATCGACCAGTTGTAACAGCTCCACGTGCTAACCACTGTACCAATGGGTCCTCGCTGATCGACAACCTGGTAACATGTTTATATCACTAATTGAGATTGTGGCCTATGTTAGTACTATATTTATTTGGCGAAACCCTACTTCGAATCGTCCAGTTATTTACATTTTGCATCACTATGAATGATATGGAACACACTCTAAATACTGATAAGCCGTGTTTTCGGGAGGAATTAGTGCAAACCCCACTGGATTCAGTACGCGTAGCTCAAAATCACGAAGCTGTGTGCGGAACTGCTTCATGCACTGGACGTGAGCAAGTGAAGAGATCCAGGTGACATACCCTTCCATAGTGTGTGCCAAAGAGTAGAGGCCATATTTGAAAGGAGATGTTTGTCATAATGTTGTCAAAGAGTCCATGATAAGGGTTTAGTGCATCCGCCAACATTTCATTAAGCGTGTTGATAAACGTGGCGAACGTGAAAGCATCAATCTAAGATTCATCAGAGGACTCAGACGTACCAGATCCACCCAGCCACCCGGCAGCAGCGTTGAAAATTCGCACGTTTCCGAGCCACTAAACATACGAGGGATGCTGATGTGTGAGATCATCTTAGATTAGCTCAACGTACCGAACAATCGATTCCTTGTCGTCACAGTGACTCAAATCAGGTAGATCCGTCAAGCTCGAGGCTTGCAATGAGGGCAGTGGCGAAAACGCTACATGGCCGAGGGCGTGTTTCCCCATCACGTCTTCGGCCTCATCCATGGACTTTCTGGTTTGTTTCGTATGAATATCATCAAGTGAGTAGGTTGAAGATGTATCCTGAAGCGATACCATCTGCGCTTCCCCACTGTGCGGCGCAGGCATTTCCAACAAGACACGCTTGTCTCCGCAATTGAAAGCGAGTCGCGCTTCTGCTGTTTATTCATCGATCTTTCAATACGTGAAATCCACTGGCCCTGCGTCGCACAAGCCTCGCACGTTGGCAATTTAGAATTGAGAGCCTGTCCACTTCGACAAGCCTATCGAGGTCGACAGAACCATGGAGAAAAAGGAGCTGAAGACACATGAACCCATAGTGCTGGGTGTTGTTGTCGTAGACTTTGTACGTTTGTGTGTGTGTCGATGAGGCAACGTTCACTAACAACCAGAACCACTTGGTCGGACCGCAGGTCGAATTTGCATACCCGCGTGAACTCGAGTCGAATGAAGATTTGAGTGCACAACTTCCATTTATGGCACTTCCTGATGGAAGTCACATGGTATGTGATACCCAACTTACACCTAGTCTGGCGAGGACTACTGCTATTTTCACTTATTTTGTCACTCACTACGACCAAGCACGATCTTTGGTATCTCATGCAATCGACAAATCCAGGCGGACGAGCTTATTAACAAGGGGTCGCAAGTGACACGAAGTATGGTACAGAAAGCGATTGTGATTCTCGCCATGCAGCCCATCTTTGGGCCGTTGCGCACCAAACTCGGCATGGTAACACGAGCGTTCTTTGCCCAGCGTGACTTGAACAATTTGTCACTCCTCGAAGAATTCTACGGCACGCTTGAATCAGGCCTCCGATGTGCGCCGCCAGAAGTCAAAAGTGATGCATCCTTGGTTGATGGGAGTAACACGCTGTATATGGGCACTTCTATCCGTGAGTGCATCTACAAATGGCGCTTTCGTACCTTGATCCTGCTCAAGTTGATTTTATTACAACGTCGTGTACGTACTCTTGATCTTACACTAGGTCATGTTCTATGGATACCCGGTCGAGCACCTTTGTACACTCCAATACAGCCTCATATCACTCGTGCCGGCCTTGTTGCCACATTTGCAGGATGCTGCTTCGCCTGGGCTTGATACACTATCCTCTGGACGATCAAAAGCGGACTCACTGCGCATGTCAGATCGACAGAGCCTACTTACATACATGGGACTTCCCTTGCCTCTGTTCAGCGGCGGTGCCTTTTTTCAGCCGTACTGTCCACTGCAACAGATCGACACACTCAAATGCGACTCATGGCTCATCGGAACGACGAATCAGGTCTTCAAGCACCAGCGAGCATCCCAACCTGATGTCATTGTGGATGTACGTTGTTGTCATTGCTCACAAGTACAGTTGGATAAGATGCAGCTTTCATTCCACGATCCAGCCCTCCAAAGTCTCGTATCACTCACCCCGGCGGACCGAAAATGGATGGATGAAGTCATTGGCGTGGTCCAAACGACATGGAACAGTGCGGATCCAGCGCAACCCACACTCATGCAGTACAAGGGAAGTGACGACTACTTGCGTGCACGCTTTGAAGAATATGTGTTTGGGCTGTTGTCATTAGCCAAGCGTCGTGAGCTGCATCCGACCATGAATGAGTTACCCTCAGTTTCTTCATTCGGACGTGATTTTCTTGATGCATTCCGTCGTACAAGAGCTTTTCAGACATGGCATCAGTTCACAGACGAGTCGCTGTGTGAGTTGATCTCTTACCAGCATCCGTGCACGGGGAAAACAACCACGCTTTCAGATGTAACCATTCGGCTTCAAGCTGGCATTAGTGATCTGAACCTTGAGGAAAATCTCGCTCCAACGCGAGAAAGACTCGGCGCTGCTTGGCAAGCGGGAAGTGCGGGCCTTTCTCGCGTTGCTATGAATTGGCGTCAGGATTTGGGTCGCATGACAGCATCGTACACCCGAAACACGAGCGCCGATGCCACGGATGCAACCGCATCTAAGCGCTCAGATACGCTTTCTGCGCTGCAGGCAACAGGTGCGCAAGGAGCAGCAGCCTTAAGCCAGCTTGGTTCATATCTTTCATCAAGGCAACGAGCCTGGTATGGTGCATTCTCCAAGACTCCAAAGCACGGAGATACGGCTGAGTCGTCACCAACAATGTCTAGGCCTAGTGAAGAGATGATTGATGCTAAGAAAGCAAATGCATCTGTCTTCGGAGCGGAAGGAGGGAAGGCTGCTCCGACTCACAGGGCTAGCGCGTCAGATACTTCTGCTGCGCCCGCTGCCACTAGACCGAACGAGAAAGAGAAGGACAATCACACTACTTCATCCAACGAAAATGACTCTGTAAGTAAGGAAACGTCGACAGAGAGCACCAAAGCATCCCATCAAGCATAATCCCAAACTAGCACCCCTTCCACGCATTCAAATAGCGTAAAGACCGATGACACGAGAATGTAGTTGCCTATATACCCATAATAGGATGACCTCTTCGTTTTTTTTTACTTATTCTGTGCCTCAGACTCTGGGAAATGTGTGAGTGCGTTTAATCCGACAGGTCAGTACATACCTCGTCTTGTGGCATCCTCCAAAAGCTGTGTGTCGACAGCAGCTGCAGGAATGTGCACCGAGCGAACGACAGAGCCACGAATAAATGTCGACTTGACGGCCAACTGATCGTTTTAGTTAAGAACAACATACCATGTGCGGGTACCGCGCCTCATCCAGTACTTTGATATCATCCAGCTTAAAGTTCAGAAACTGGTCGACGCTCTTTAATGTGCCCTGGATCGCCAAATCATTTTTCAGCTCAACCGTGACGGTTTGCCCGGTCAATGTCTTGAATGCTGAGAACATCAACTTAACGGTAAGTCAAAACCTGCAGCGTACCATGATTGGCGTGGCGTCGGGTCCGAGTCACGAAGAGTATGAAACACAATCTATGCTCACTACAATGGCAAAGCAGCCGCAGTGGAGGGGAAAGCAGTTTGATACCCCTTCTGAGAACAAGACCCCGCTTATTATGATAGTGGGTGGAGTTTGGATGAGTCAGAAAATGGAGAGGCTGGCTGGGAAGCCATTCAGCAGGATTTCCACGTTCGCCTGGCTAAGGGACTGCATTCAGGATCGTCAGCTCCTTTGACAACAACCGCTACTTCTGGGACACGAAGTCACAGTATGGAATCGTTAGCGCCCGAGATAGAAAAAGCATCGATTTCAAAGGATGCGCCAACGACGCCAGCACCAACGAAGACGTCTTCGTCGTCTTCTGTTGAGCAAAAAGTTACACCGTGGGATGTAGAAGGCGGTTACGTGGATGGAAAACAGATATCCATTGACTACGACAAGCTCATCAAGGACTTTGGGACGAAGCGCATTGACAGTGCATTGCTGGAACGGTTCGAAAGAGTGACTGGGTGTCGTCCACACCCCCTGCTTCGCCGAGGCAGTTTCTTCAGCCACAGGTGTGTACGAGAAAAGATTTTCCGTGTAAATAGTACTTACGCATCGGATAAAGAGAGCTAGACATGATTTTGACGCGATATGAGCAGCAAAAGCCTTTCTATCTCTACACGGGGCGTGGGCCCAGCTCTGCATCGATGCACTTAGGACATCTGATTCCTTTCTTGTTCACCAAATGGCTTCAAGACGTGTTTGATGTGCCACTGGTCATTCAGCTCACGGACGATGAAAAGTTTCTGTTTAAATATGACCTGAAAATCGAGCAGGTGCAAAAGTTTGCGTTTGAAAATGCACGCGACATCATTGCATGTGGCTTCAAGCTAGAGAAGACGTTCGTCTTCTCCGACTTGGACTACGTGGGCGGCGCCTTTTATCACAACATTGTGCGCATTGCTCGCTACATCACAACGAATCAGTCAAAAGGCACATTTGGTTTCACTGATACCGACAGCGTGGGCAAGATGCACTTTGTCGCAATCCAGGCGGCGCCTTCTTTCAGCAACTCGTTCCCTCAAATCTATGGCACTCGCTCGGATGTGCCATGTCTCATTCCTTGCGCGATTGACCAGGATCCATACTTCCGCCAGACGCGTGATGTGGCTGTGCGTCTCAAGTACCCGAAACCCAGCCTAATCCATTCCAAGTTCTTCCCAGCACTTCAGGGTGCACAGACCAAGATGAGTGCGTCGAATGAATCGTCGAGTATCTTTATGCATGATACTCCAAACCAGATCAAAAATAAGATCAATAAGCATGCCGTCTCTGGTGGTCAAGAGACTTTAGAAGAGCAGCGTCGGTATGGTGGCAATCCCGACGTTGATGTGAGTTTCCAATACCTGACATTCTTCGTCGACAACGATGAGGAAATCGAAACGCTTGCGAAAGACTACCGCGCCGGTCGCCTCCTTACAGGCGAGTTGAAGAAGCGCTGCATTCAGGAACTGCAGCGCGTCGTTGCCGAGTTCCAAGAGCGCAAAGCCAAAGTTAGTGATGACGTCATCCGCCAATTCATGGACGCATCGCGCAAGATCGATTCTACGCCCCCTGTTCCGCGCAGTGCATCGAATAAGCCCAACACCGCAGGTATTTGCAGTGATGCTGGCTTATCGACTGATTCGGCGGCCAGTTCCACAGGACCTTAGGGCGCATCCACGCAGGTTCACTCGAGTAGCGTGTACGCAGTGCCAATCACGTAGTCCCATTGGGGAACGAGGAGGACGTGTGTGATCACGTGAACTGAGCACATCCCCAGTCGACCGAGCCAGAAACGGATTTTCGGCGACAGTTGCGCACGTAGAAACCAAGGTTCAGGACGCCCGTGATCCGCATTACGTTCGGTGTGCGCGGAGCGTTTAGAACAAGAACGCAACGGGGACCTATCTCGTGTGTAGTAGTTGTTTCTAAGCTGCCACCTTTTTCCTGGCTCGAAAGGACGTGGACTTGAGTGAATCCGGCTTGCTAGTATGGCAGGCTTGAGCGTGGCCCGAGTGTATGCAAATGCGAACGAGGCCCGTGGTCGCGAGTGGTGGGATTACGATAATCTCACGCTGCAATGGGGGACGCAAGACAACTTTGAAATCCTGCAAAAGGTGGGTCGTGGAAAATATTCGGAGGTGTTTGAAGGTGTGAATGTGGCATCGCCGGACTTTGACAAGTGCATCATCAAAGTGCTCAAGCCAGTGAAGAAGAAGAAGATCAAGCGAGAAATTAAGATTTTGCAAAATCTAATGGGCGGACCAAATGTGGTCCAGCTGATCGACGTGGTGCGCGATCCACAGTCCAAGACACCGTCGATTATCACGGAGTATATCAACAACACAGACTTTAAAGTGCTGTATCCTACGTTCTCTGACTATGATGTACGCTACTACATCTTTGAGTTGCTAAAAGCGCTCGATTTCTGTCATTCCCGTGGCATTATGCACCGTGATGTGAAACCGCACAATGTCATGATTGATCACGAGAAACGTCAGCTACGACTGATTGACTGGGGTCTTGCTGAATTCTATCATCCTTACACAGAGTACAATGTTCGTGTGGCCTCGCGGTACTTCAAGGGCCCAGAGCTGCTCGTTGACTTCCAGGAATACGACTACTCGCTGGACATGTGGAGTCTCGGTTGCATGTTTGCGTCCATGATCTTCCGGAAGGAGCCTTTCTTTCATGGACACGATAATTATGACCAGCTGGTAAAAATATGCAAGGTGCTTGGTACTGACGAATTTTTCGTGTACCTGGATAAATACAAAATTGAGCTGGACTCGCATTATGATGTTATTCTTGGGCGCTACCCACGTAAGCCATGGCCCCGCTTTGTTACGCCGGAAAATCAACATTTTGTCTCAGATGAGGCTATCGATTTTCTCGATAAGCTGCTCCGCTATGATCATCAGGAGCGCCTGACTGCTCAAGAAGCGCAGCAGCATCCCTTCTTCGATCCTGTTCGGGCAACACTAACATCGGCTCCGACTGCCTGATAGAATTCGCCTATGCCTTCTCAATCAGTAGCCAAGTATGAGTCCAATGCTGTTCACTGGCCAAGTGAGATTTGGAGCAGCGGTAGGGCAGGCAAGCGCTACTACCCCCTCCTCAGGTTGGCAAAAGGTGGAGGTGGATGATTTGCGGAAATCCGGCCAATTTTGTAGAAAACTAATGAGGGATCACGTCGTTACTGAAACTTGTTTTTCTCCCTCACTGGAAAATGCGTCAATTGAAGAGCGTATGTGCATATGTACTAGACAGATTATGTAAAGCGCACGGATCGACCTCATGTACGTGGTCGCTTATGGGACGTGCGGACGATGTACTCCAAAAAAGGCATGGAGGGCACAGGGAGAGGCGTTGTTCCATCGAGAACCAGTCGTGTGCTATTCCAGCCTGGGATCGGTGGTGCTGCATACCATAAAACATTGCCCTGAGGATCTTGTCGAAACAACCGCCGCGTCTCAGACGCAAGTGCCTTAAACTCGGCGCCCTGTTTGTATGTGGCAAACACAGCGGCAGACGAAGGAAGGCATTCCTTTGGAATTGACATCGATGACGAGACGCCATTAGCATGAACACTTGTAAGCATACCTGCAGCGACGGCGGCATCGCGCAAATGAATCAGGAGAGTGGGCGAGACATCACCGGCCTCCAATGCCATAGCTCCGAGCTCGGAATGTGATGCCAGTGGCCGTGTCATCAAGTTCTTCTGTAGTTTTGCATAGGCAGCTGGCGAGACACGACGCGCGACTTCCATTGCGGCTGTATGAAACGTCGCATAAGCACGCAACCTGTCCGTCTGCGACGCAGCAGGTGCGGGCGGCATGGTTTGGGCAGGCAATGGCGCTGGAGGTAAGCGCGATGGTAGGTCGAGAGACACAGCACCTTCAAACAGGTCGGGCCACTCTTCTGGGTCGTATGCAAAGTTCTGCTCATCGATCAACATGCCACCTGGTACATTGCAATGCAAAAGGATCGATGGACTTTTCACAGGCATTTCCACCGGCTCAACAAAGACATCCATGGGTGTTTTTTTGGCGCGCACCTGCACTGGCACATTGCTCGTCCATACATCGATTCTGTGGAACGTATGTCGAGTGACATCATACTTGGACTCCACCACATAGAGAGGGGACTCTTTCTGCCAATATGGAGCTGCAGGCCGTGCCCGTTTGAATATCGGGAGGTAGAGGACCAGGATGTCTTCAATGATATCCTCTATGGCATGCTCGCCATACACAGCTGTTTGAACGACTTCATTCGGAAAGAAGTGACGCATCTCAGTGTGGTGTGTTTGCTCCGGGCGATAGTACCAGCATGCGGACAAGAATATGCCTGGGATTTTCCGCTGCTTATACAAACGGAAGATTTGACCAACGATAGGGCGTGACGGATCCACTGGATTCATGAGATGCACCCAATCGCCAACATGATACACTCTGCCTTTCCACGCGGCTGCATCCATACCGACCACATCACGGACAGTGGCCTCGGATGGTGGCTCACGTCCTGGTCCGTAGATCGATGACGAGAAATGCTGCGACGCCTTGGCCAAAGAACGCTGTGCGCTGACGACATCCACGTCGGACATGCGGCTTTTTCCATGACGGATGCCTATTGCATCTGTGAGGCGAGCCTGTGATGGCGTTAATTCATTATACAAACGAAGGAGAGTGACCATCTCCGCATATCCCTCAGAACCCAGTCCGTACCAGATTCGTGCATTGCAAAATAGCTGCAGCATATCTTGTTCAAAAAGAGCTGGTGATGCGTATTCACAGTGAACAATGCGGTGAGTGATCGTCTGCAACGACGTAGGCCGCGATATCATCCGGTAGTACTCTGGATTGTCAGCCCGGTCCGGGCACGATTCAAGCGGGTCACTTAGTACACGAAGACCCGCTTCATCTCCTTCTGTACTAGGGTCTATGCTCCGCCGCTCGACATCGCGTAGAAAGTGAAGGATATGCGCGAACATGCGGTGCATGTGCTCCGGATCTTTCGCACGGCAATGGACCCATCCGTCGTCGCGCGCATGATCTTGCGCATCAACTGCGAGCGATGTTCGCACTTCTGTTGGTTCCCCACTCCCTATGCCGAGTTGCAGCCATGTGTGATCTGACTCTTCAAATGACGGCGCCATGGGAGTCAGCAGCTTCGGAGGGCTCACGCCTCTTTATTATCGGATCAGCCACTGTTCCTGGTTGAGGCGTGAGGCGCGTGCCGTTTGACGCCCGATGCGACGACCTGCCTGCCCCGATGTGGACAAGACGCGTCCATCGGCATATTGGTTCGTCATTGGCTATACCAAAAGCTAGGTCGATTCCTCGCTCTGGTTCTGGTCTGGCTACAAGTGTTGAGCAAGCGAGACGTGGAAAGCCGACACTCAGGCCCGGTGAATGTTACCAAGCACGAAAGAGTATGCGATCGGCGCCTTGCTGATCCTGCTCGTAGATGTGCTTTGGACAGGATCCAACTACATCTCCAATACTGTACTAACGCATGGCTACGAGAAACCATTCGCCATGACGTATCTATGCACAGCATCTTTTACATTGTATCTTATTCCCTTCTTTGTGTTGATAAGGCAGGGGTCTGGACGCGAACAGGCTGAGTCTTGGTGGTCCAAGCTAGGATTCTACTTACCTCATATGTCAGACGCGATACCTACACGCGCTGGTCGCCCATCATATACCGCGGAAACACGGCGGCCTGCGATTCGTCTTCGTCCCTCGTCTATCGATGGTCGTCGGCCTGCAACGGATCTTCCCGTGAGTCCGCGAAGAAAAAGTGTTTCTCGACTGCCCGAGACGCAGGCGTTGATCGGGCAGAGAGACGAGGAAGTACCTTCACAGAGTGAGAACTCAAGCCTGTCGCATGCAGAAGCGCTCGTCCATGCATCCGAGCTGCCGCCACTCTCGATTAGAGAAACTGCGGTGCTTTCAATGGAGTTTGCTGTGATATGGTTCGTCGCAAACTGGTCGTTTGTTGCCGCCTTGGCTTATACAAGCGTGGCCAGCGGCACAACTCTCGGCAGCACAAGTGGATTCTTCACTCTAGTACTTGGCAGTATCTTAGGCATCGACCGGTTTTCTCTGTGTAAATTTGCCGCGGTAGCACTCAGGTATGCATACCAACTCTACTTGCTAGACAGATGCTGACACCTCGCGCAGCTTTTTGGGCGTTGCTCTCGTGACATGGGCCGATCAGGACACCTCGCACATGCCACAGGCACCGACCAAACCCCTGCTAGGAGACGCACTCGCACTTGCATCTGCTTTATGCTATGCGGGCTACGTAACGCTGCTCAAGGTCCGCATCGGCTCGGAAGATCGCATATCCATGCCACTTTTCCTTGGTTGCGTAGGCGCATTCAATTTGGTCGCATTTTGGCCGGTGGGTCTTTTGCTGCATGTAACGGGCATGGAGCCCATATCTTGGCCTCACGACACACCCACAACTCTGGGTATTGTGTTCAACATGTGTATCACCGTCGTGTCTGATTTTGCATACCTTGCAGCAATGCTCAAATCATCACCATTACTGACGACCATAGGTCTGTCACTGACCATTCCCATGGCTGTGTGCGGTGATGCGATTCGACAAGCCATGGCGCTGTCACTACAAAGCATATGTGGAAGTATTTTGGTCTTGACAAGTTTCGCCCAAATTGCATGGGACGAAAATCGATCGGGGTAATTCGGGTGCATCTAATCGAGCAGGAAGACCAACATAACGGGCATCGTCTCTGTAAGCAGGATGAACACGATGAAAGCAAAAGGAAGAGAAAAAGGAAGGAAAGAGATGAGTCGGTGGAATACCAAAATTTGTGATGTGGGTGTGAGTTAAGAGAGGCGAGTTTGCACGAGGAAGGGGTATGATGATCATGTTTTCGAGGCTCGAAAAGCCATAAAAAACACAGCACAGCGTAAGAGCAAGTATAAAGCATCGGGGAAAGGGCATATATACATTCATTAAGACGAGTGTGTAGCAGCGCATGTCTGCAAGCAGTGATGGGCGCGTTCTTGCGAAAACACAAAGCGGACATACTCCATAAGGAAACGCACCTGCTCAGCCGTTTCAATGGCGCGAACGCTGCGTCGTTTACGCACAATGTCGATGAGGCGAAGTACTGTGCTTCGCACGTAGCAAGATTCATCGGCCGTGGGACACAGCCGTGGGCCTGCTTTGGGATCGGCGGCAATCAAGTTCATTTTCAGCAGCCAAATGCAAGCGACCAGTCCTGCGCGACCAACGCCTCCACGGCAATGCACAAGAATCGACGAGCCACGCAGTGTATAGTTAAGAATGAGCATGGACATGAACATGTCAAATCGGACCATATGTATGGGCGCAAAGCCTTCGGCAATCGGCAAACGAATCAAGTCCAACCCGTGAGACTGGGCTTCATCGCTGTACTCACGACAAGGTGCCCCCAAGAGATTAAGTTCGTCATCGTCGAGACAGCATACGATAGCACGTACGCCCATTTGCTTGATACGATCCAGATCAATCTTCAGGTCACGACATATAGGGCTGCGACCTTGCGCTGGTTCATCTAGCCGGACCTTTTTGCCAGGGCATGACGACAGTAGCAAGTTGCCCAGGACAGGAGCTTCGGTTTTTGGTGCCGACGATGCATATGAATCCAATGGCGTACCATTGTCGGACAGCATGTGCTCAAGCGGCACGCTTTCAGGCATGCGGATCAAATGCTCGCCCCGAATCTGCCCAAGGGCATACGCGTCCGCATCTTGTAAGCTGTTTTGGAGGTGCATTCCGAGGCTCGAGCGGGGCACAGTATCAGTGAGCGAGATATGTGCAAGGTCTACGAGCTCGTCGCGAGTGTGAATCAGCCTGAGGCCCGGTGGCAAATGTCCCAGCACACGTGCAGAAATGTTCGGGAGAAGTTGGACGGGGATAATGGGGCTTAAACTAGAAATAGTGAGCTGTACGACACCGGCAGATACATACCTGATCGGGTGAGAGTTGCTCGTCTTGACGACACGCGCCGTGTCGTGAGTGTCAGACATGTGGCGGTCTTGTGACTTGTCAACCATAGCCACTTCCAAGTCGAGTGCAATTCGTTCATGTGCCCCGTCTGTGTGTTTCTCAACCATTTGAATAGCATTGTGCGAGTCAGGGATCGGTACGCGAGCATTTAGATGCGGCATGAGCCGCCATGAATGGACTTCGTTCTTTTGCTGGCGCGAGAGGATGGATTCAGTCAGGTCCGGCTGCTGTAGCGACAATGGAAGGTACGCATACGGTGCACCAGAAAGTCCAAATTTCAGTACACTGTATGCACTCAAATGATACTGACTCGCCATCGGTGCGCAGTTCATCAGCTCGATCCAGTCGCAGCGGCGTGTGCGTAGCACAGACTGATACACGTCATGCGCCAGCTTATCGCGTGCTACCACACACGTGGGTGCCACATCTTTTGTGCCATTCATCCACGGCAACGACTTCTCAGGTCCACCGTGTCTAGGCGTAGGTAACGCCACTTTGGCTTTCAAGAAGCTTTAGGGATTGTAAGGTGTACGCGCCGTCTGAGCGGTGGTGGCAACTTTAACTGCTTATCTCCACAAACGACCGAATAAGCGCAGACAGTCCAGCACACAAATCGAGCCGTGGTCCTCAATCACTAACACGGCACGTGGCTGTCCGTGAGCCTGAGTGGTCCAATTTCGCGTCCAATCGTGTGCGAGACATGCACGCGCGTAGGAAAGACGACGCGTAACTCAGCGTGCGTCTATGACAGGAGCGACGTGAACCGGGAAGTGAGAGAAAAAAAAGTCGTTTAGCTATAAGCCAACAGTGCGACCGCAGCGTATCTCACTTGGGACAGGCAAGCGTCAACGGTCTCATCATTCTCTTGAAACGCTGGCCCGTTTCCCCGCCAACTACGTGCGCTCTTCCCCTCCCAAGCCCATACGCATATTGACAACCTGCATCACCGCTGTTAAACGTACCACTTCTCGCTGACCATCCTTTTCAAGCTGTGATGCTGAATCAGCTCCATCGTCGAAGGGACACAGCGAGGTCGTTCATTCGAAGACCCAGCGTTTCTTTCGAGGATGAAACGTCCATCCACGTTCCCGGCACTGGTCCTCCGCCACTTCGACGTCCGTCCATGCTGCTGCATCGCGGGCATTCACTGTCGAGACCTGAACGAGGACACCCTCGTGCGCCGTTGCTGAATCCAGAGGGCGAGCCTGACGACCCCTTCTCAGACGGCCGGAAGCCGCATTGGTGGCGAATGTGGTGGCATTATCTAGCGATTGTGGCTACTTTTTGGGCGCCACCGCCACTCTTGAATCTCGTTGGATTGCATAGTGCGCCTGTTCGCCAGGCATGGCGCGAAAAAGTTACACTCGTCTTGTTCGCGTGTGCATTGAGTGCCATCATTGCCTTTATCACTGTGGGTTTGCAGAGGTCGCTCTGCTCCAACCAGGCTGACAACCTATTCATGAATGTAAAAGATGCTAGCGGCGCCGTCGGCGTCTTGGGCAATGCGTATAGCTTGTCTGACAGACCTAATTTGGGCGGCACTGAGATCTATTCGGACATTAAGGCGAATCCCGGCCTGGACTACACGCAGTATCTTGATACGTCCCAGTACCCATTTCCAGAGTGCGCGGATGTGAATGCGGCCGTTGCAAAGCCTTTGCATTGTTCCAATGTGCATGGGAAAAGTATTCAATGCAGCGACAAACTCGACTTTAAGATGATTGAGTCTAAGCTCCATCTCAAGAAGGAGAACAAGAGCATCGGCTTTGACTGGGACGACGTTTTAAACAACACCCAAAAACTCATGGCCATTGACGGGCATGTGCTGAATTTGAACACATACTTTGCCACATATCCCCAACCTATCCCGAACGACTCAGTCGACAGGACAATCCGCACCTACTTCTCCATGAATCCAAGGATCGTAGACGCCACGAGTGTGTTTGCACATGACAAGCAAGCGCGCGATGCCCTAGGGTGTATTAAGCAGCGGTTTCTCGCTGGGCAGGTGAACTACAAGACGCCTGGGTGTTTTGTCGCCGACTTGATCCTGTATGTGTCGTTGATTGTCATTCTAGGTCTTGTGTTTGCTCGCACGATCATGGCGATTTGGTTCCTATTGGTTGGCTCGCGTCGTTTAGCAAGCACACCACCGGCGCCTGGCAAATTTTCTGCCACAGGGATGCGACGCCCGCGGCCGAAATCACATGTGATTCTCCCGAACGATGCAACGCAGCCTAATGCGGGCGGGGTCGCTCCGTGGGCCAAGAAGCAAGTGCTTGCCCATCCATCTACAGCACCTGGCCACGGTATCAACCAGATGTCGTCGTCCTCGGTCATGATTCCTGCATCGATGACGCCAGAGGACATTGGCAATGATCCGTACATCGTGTGCCTGGTAACTTGTTATTCGGAAGGCCTTGATGGAATTTCAGCGACGCTCTCGTCCCTCAGCTCGACCGAGTATCCTACCAATCGAAAACTTATATTTGTGGTCGCTGATGGCATGATCACTGGCGAGGGCGAATCCATGAGCACGCCCGACATTTGTGTGAGTCTCATGTGCCCAGATCTCCGTTTTGGCACGCCGACGCCAATGCAGTATCGGTCCGTAGCCGCTGGCAAGAAGGCACAAAACATGGCGCTTGTATATGCTGGCCACTACTTGAATCCGTCAGGGGGCGAGCCTGTGCCGATGGTCGTTGTGGTCAAGTGTGGTATGCCGGACGAAGTCCATGCGAAAAAGGCCGGCAACCGAGGCAAACGTGATTCTCAGATGGTGTTGATGAACTTCTTCCAGCATGTCACGTACAATGACCCGATGACGCCCTTGGACTATGATCTGTTCCGCAAAGTGCATGCGCTCATGGGAGTGACGCCGGACTTTTTCGAACTTGTGCTCATGGTTGATGCAGATACAAAAGTGCACCCACCATGCCTGCGATATCTTGCGAACGCCATGTTGAACGACCATCGGATTATGGGCGCGTGTGGCGAGACGCAGATCCAAAACAAGCTGCAGAGCTGGGTGACGGCCATTCAGGTGTTCGAATACTTCATCTCTCACCACCAGGTGAAATCATTCGAAGCCGTTTTTGGTGGTGTGACATGCTTACCTGGATGCTTCAGCATGTATCGTATCAAGGCACGCAAGCCTGGCTATGAAGATTGGATTCCTGTGATCGTAAAGCCGGACATTACGCGCGAATACAGCCAGTCAATTGTGACGACACTGCACCAGAAAAACCTTTTGTTACTCGGTGAAGACCGTTTCCTCAGCACGCTTTTGCTCCGGACTTTCCCGCATCGGCGTATGGTATTTGTACCGCATGCCGTCTGCCACACTGTCGTGCCGCATACATTAAGGATGCTCATGTCTCAGCGGCGCCGCTGGATCAATTCAACCGTGCACAATCTCATGGAGCTGGTTCTTGTGCGGGATTTGTGCGGTACTTTTTGCTTTTCTATGCAATTTGTCGTGCTAATGGACCTGATTGGAACGTTAGTTTTACCCGTCGCCATTTCACTCACATACTACTTGATTGTCAAGTCAGCGATGAATCCGCCGAAAGATTTCACGTCTGCCATCCCACTTACCATGTTGCTTGCCGTTCTTTTCCTCCCTGGCTTTGTCATAACGCTTGTGCGGTTCCAGCCGGTATTCATCATCTGGCTGATTATCTATCTGATCTTCCTGCCCGTGTGGAACTTCCTCCTGCCAGCCTACTCCTTCTGGCACTTTGACGACTTTTCTTGGGGTGAGACGCGCCGTGTCGAGGGCGAGACAAAGAGCGCTGCTCATGATGCCGACGAAGAAGGATACCAGGCAGCGTTGAATGTGCCTATGCGTCTGTGGACGGAGTGGGAAAGCTCGCGGATCCGCAAGCAGGAACGTGAAGCACGTCGGCGCGAGGAGTTTGAGCGCCAGTATGGTGGTGGCTTTTACAACGATGGTGCGCTTGATGCACCTGAGCTATCATCGCGTGAGCTGATCGGCAAGGCGCCACCAGCCCCAAGGTCCTCGCCGTTCGATCTATCCAATTCGCCGCGGTCTAATGCCGTCTCGGAGGACGACCGTTGGGGGGATCAGATCGGTGCCTACAACGAAAACGATGCTCTGCCGGAGCTGGTGCACCCCGCGCGTCCAGTCTCGATGCTCGCAAGCCACGGCGACGGCGTGGTCGAAGGTAATGATCTCGAGTCTATGCTACAGGGCGGCTGGGACGACAATGTCTCGTCACTGTCGAAGCCACGTGGTCAGTTCATGCCTGTGCTGAATCAGTCCTCCACGTCCCTTGCCGATGAGCGCGATCCGCTTGCAGGCTTGGCCGCTTCACGTTCGTCCGTTGACATGAACACCACGTTCCCCAGTATGCCGTCTTTCAGCGAGAGTCTCCGGCCTTTCGATACGCCTCCTGCTGCCTCGTCCGCCGTAGAGGAGCGACGCTCACATGCACGGAGCCGGTCGACAGGCGTGCGTTCACCACCATCGTAATCAGGTTCACTGGTGTTGGTTGTCGTCATGTTGCATTGTGTGATGCCATGTCTATTTATTTATTTGCATATCGTTATTATCATCGTCATCAATTTTTTTTACCTGAGAATTTTTGCGCGGTGCGCTGAACAAGGCACTTGTCTATGACGGAACGCCTGATCTGTTGCACGTGTGTCCTATTCTCATCGTTTGCACAACCAACCACACACACACGCACGCACACGATAACCTGTCTAGCTTCTCTTACTTGACGTTCTTTCTCTGATTCTTCCTCATTGGCTATGACGGGCTCTTGGGGGCAGATCCTTGCTCCTTCTCTTCGTCTTGTCTCTATCCATCATGCGATACTCCAAGACCCACACCGTAGCCGGTTTAATGCGATACCAATATCCATGCGACGTGGTCGTGCAAGGAACCCATCTATCCGGGTCTGTAGCAGTGCGTCGATGCCCTGGCTCTCGATGTTTTTGTCCACAGTGTCAACCAGCTCACGGATCGAGTGTGGCTCGCCGTTCATCCAGCGACGCAAAAGGGTTTCGATTGCTCGCGTTTGGCTTTTATGTACCAGCTGCGGCACAGAGCTCAGGTCTAATGCATGTTCACCGACGTGGATGAGACTGCGTTGCGGTGTGGATGTTTTGACAGACGGCAGCGGCAGCGCTAGCGTCCTGCTCTTTCTTGCTGCGAAAGGTTGCGCATCTGCATCCGACTGGGACAGGACATGGGTCTCCTTACACACGTCTTTTGCATGCTCCGTGACGTCTTTCATCACGTACGAATCCATCTGAAGCACCACATCTGCCTCTGGCAGCAAAGCACTGGACGAGCCACATACGAGCACAATCGACACGCCTGTCCTTTCTATTAGTGCACGAACGCGCACAGCCAATGGTGTAATAGGTTCATTCGGCACGAGCGATTGCATCGTCGAGTCGCGCACAAGGAAGTTGGATGCTGTCGTGTCCTCGTCCAGCACGAGTAGATCAGCACCTAGCTCCAGTGCTTCCATCAGGGCTGCTGCGCATGAGGTGCTTCCTGAAGCATTCGAGGTGCTGAAATTACTTGTGTCTGTGCCGTTTGGCAGGTTTTGAATGAATGCCGAAATGTCGACGCTGCCCACAAATCGGCCATCTTCCGACCGCACACTCGCCACGTCTTGGCTTGTACACACGAACTCACGCCCATCGTTCGGCACAAAGTTGAAGGAGCCAAGCGCTAATGCCGACAGAAACGTCGACTTGCCATGGAATCCACCTCCGATACACACATGCAATGCACGCTTCTTTAGTCCCATTCCAATGATCTTGCCGCGGTGTGGCACCGGTAGACTGACTTGCAACGTCGCGGGACTTTGGAAAGGAACGCAAGTTGACATCAGCTTGTCAGACGCTCCACTTGCTCGTGCCAGTCTTGCTCCATTTGGTACAAATGCAATCAAGCCATGCTGGTCCAACTGGTCTCGCAGCACTTGCTGATCCTCCACGGTCTCCAAGTGATGCTGGAGCTCACTCGGCTCGTACCTGTCATACAGCAAACCCTGATCAACAAGCTGCGGCACATGTTCACACAATAATGTAGCAGCCAAATGTCCCATGATTTGGCGGCCATGTGCCGGCAGACCAACGATGAATCGCATTTCGATGCCCTCATCGTCAACGACCACAGCCGTTCGCTCCAGCACCTGCTGTCCTGGGACGTCAATCTCCAGCTGTCCGCCTTTCCCGCTGGACCATCCGGAGCCTTTGAGCTTCTCATCAAACCTCCGTTCAGTGCACACTTTGTGTAACCGACGGAGTATGTAGTCAGCCAGGGCCGTACGATGAATCCGTGTATCGTACGTCGACGCTGGAAATCCTGCATGGGCATGCGACATACGCACACGTACTTTGCTGGGCGATGCATACGGGTCTGATTGCGCCTGATCCAAGTAAAACGTGAATGTGGGAAATGCCCATGCTCCCTCTAAACTATGATAAGCCGGGTACGGCTTATTCTCCAGCGCACGAAGTCGATGCGCTAGAAAGTCTGCTGTTCCTTGGTCGGTGCGACTCCGTTTCTCCGTATGAGCTCCAACCATTCCATATGATCCCGAGCTATGTCTGCTGCTTGCATTGCCTCCGCCACCGCCTCCACGGCCACGACCACGGCCGCGCCCACGGATAGCATAGTTGCCGCGCCAACTCATGGCAGTTGGGGACCGTGCCTAATCCAGCCGAAAGAAAAAAGCGTCACACTTATCGCTTTGGCGCACGCGGGCGCACGTAGGACCCTGGAAACGTTGACGTCATGGTGACATGATTGATTACATAAAATCCCCACGGACCTTCTTACTCAGGCTGTTGAAGCGGGACGTGGTCCGTCCACCAAGGGCTCCTCTCTTCTACCATCTTCCCATAACAACATGTTCCGTACGACTTCTGCTTGCACAACTTCGCTGTCAGCCGTCCGTGCTTCCATGAAGTCCGCGGCTCGTCCAGTCCAGTACATGCGTCAGTTCTCATCGGGCAAGACGAGTGCGAACGCCCCATCGTCGAATTTGGGTCTGTATCTCTCGGCCGGTGGTGTCGCTGGTCTTGGTGCATGGTACGCGATGGGCGGCTTTAATGGCGATATCCGCTCGAAGATCCAGCAGGTGAATGCCGACTCGGGTGACGTAGCACTCTCGGGTGACGAGTTCCGTGCGTTGAAGCTCAAGGAGGTGCGCCCATACAACCACGACAGCTCGTTTTACGTGTTCGAGCTGCCGGACAACAAGCGTTCGGGTATCTTTACTGCATCTGCGCTTGTGATCCGTGGCGCTGGTGAGGAGCCCAAGGACAAGGATGGAAAGCCCGTCATTCGTCCCTACACACCCGTGAACCCGCCGACCGACAAGGGCGAGCTTGTGTTGCTCATCAAACACTACCCGCAGGGCCAAATGACGCAGTATCTCAAGAGCTTGAAGGCCGGTGATGAAATGCACTTCAAGGGCCCTATTCCCAAGCATCCTTACAAGGCCAACCAATTTGAGGAGATCGGCATGGTTGCCGGTGGTTCGGGTATCACCCCCATGTGGCAGCTGATTCAGGAAATCTCGTCGAACCCAGCTGACAGGACGAAGGTCACGCTCCTTTACGGTAACAAGACGGAGGCTGACATCCTTCTGCGCGAGAAATTCGATGAGATCAGCAAGGACGACCGCTTCAAGATTGTCTACTTTTTGGATGAAGCATCTAAGAACATGAAGGCAGAGAAGGGCTTTATCACCAAGGAGCACATCCAGAAGTATCTTCCTGGCGCGGACAAGGGTGAAAAGGCCAAGATCTTTGTCTGTGGTCCTCCGCCCATGCTGAAGGCGGTGGCTGGCCCGAAGAAGGGATTCCAGCAGGGTGAACTGTCTGGTGCTCTCGCTGACTTGGGTTTCAAGTCTGAGCAAGTGTTCAAATTCTAAGTATGGCATACTAGAGTCAAGTTTCTAAAGCGTGTGTAGATTGAATACATTTCCTAGTTATGCAAAATGCTTCATGTACGCAAGCAACGGAGAGGAAAAAACGCGTTGGTACTAAGCAATGATAAGTTATTTTCCATTATTGGGTGATCATATATGTTAATTACAACCTATTTCTTCAGCGAAGACCCATTGGTACAGTGGTTAGCACGTGGAGCTGTTACAACTGGTCGATTACGACTTACAAACTCTAAGGTCACTGGTTCGAATCCAGTATGGGTCGAACTTTTTTGCTTTATTGATTTCCGTGCATATTCGTTTTGCGAAGGCGTACGAATGGACATGATTTGCTCGCATTGACGCTATCGCTGAGTGGGAAATGAGCGAGCGTGACAGGTGTACCAAAGATCTACTTCTCCTGACGACGTATCATTTTTTTGTACTGGAACAGTTTTCTATGTGTTACATGCAAATGCGATAGGAACAGTAACGTCCACTAGTTTCAGATGCTGTCATTGATGGTCAGCAAGCACGAGAACGACTTATAAGCCCAGTACATACGCCTTGTAATTTTCACAACCTGACCACGAGACAGACCAAAGTATCGCGCGACGGGATCATTTTGTTGAATTCGTGGAAGTTGCGACTCCTTCAAGCGACTAGGTTATGTTAACATGTCGACGCATCCGGCGTATAGCAATTTAGCAACGTACTAGCGGTGGAGGAGTTCCTTTTTCTCGTCCGGCGTAAGCACCTCATGCTTAGGTACCAGCTGGTGGTGCGTGATATTTACGAGCAGGAACGCTTCCTCAAAATCCTCCAGCACAAGCTGAAGACGCATGGCCTCAATCACCTTACATAGTCAGTAGAGAAACCATATGCACTTGCATACCTTCTTAGCAGCGCTTGTCATTTTATCGCTCCAAATAATAATGCCTCTTGTGATGTTTTTCTCTTCAAGAATGTTGATAAACTGTCGCATTGTCTTGACGCCCACGTTTCGCTCTGTTGAATAAAACACAAACAAGCGCTCTTCTGGCTTATCCTTGTGCTGTGTGAAAAAGTTCATGCGATTCCTGTCGACAATTCCATTCGATGTGACTTCTGCCTTAAATGTATCGAGGTCCACATTCAATTCCTCTTCAGATACCTCATAGCCCTGTTACATGTGTGTTAGTTAAGAGCATAATTTGTATTTTGTGTTTTTGAAACTCACTCTATCGGCGACTAGCTCATGAATCGTGCGGTTGACGCGCCAGAGCCGGGCAGTTTCACGGTCGTCGTTCATCCTGGTGCCAGATGTGGGCGCCACGGATTATGTATGGATGGAGACCAAAATTGTCGACGTTTCTCGTGGCTTGAGTCACGTGTACATATATCGACGTACTTGCACACTGCCTGGTCCTTCTCGAAGAGCGACTCGTTTCGAAGCCGTCAATCCTGACCTATTTAGTATCAATGTTAGATATTTGGTGAATGGGAATCTATACGCAATACGCACTATTTACGACTGCACTGAGAATCCGAGACGCTCATGGGGGAAAATGCACATTGCGTATGGCTGGTATTCTTAAAGAAAACAGATACTAAGGGGAAAGGCGCTGGGGGGGGGCACGTTGTAGGAAGGAGCCAAGAATGAGCGTCGATTAAAAGCAAGATAGACAAGAACCAACATGACTCAGGACGCACAACACGAGTGAAAGAAGAAGAAATACCGCGAAATTATTGCTTGTCAAATGCAATTTGTGCAAGCACGCGCGATACTTCATCCATGGTATCGCTGGCTGTGCCATGTGAGACAGACGAACGAGGCATGTGGGACCCTGGACCCCTTGGACCGGGTGTCGATCCTGGCGGACCCATCATCGACAGAGTTGAGCGGGGTGTAGGATCGCTTAGAGGATGAAATCCGTCGATGTCGTTGCCCATGTCCGCATTCAGCATGCTCATGCTCGGGCGTGCCAAAGGATGGGAGCCGAATGCACCTACATCCCGGCTGTTGACAAGGCCACTCATGCCATCGTGGCGTAAGAGCTGACCAGGTGAGGAGAACGGTGCGGCAGGACCCGCACGTGCCATGTCAGCCTTGGTTCGTGCTGAATCGGTCGGAGGGGAAAAGGGGAAAGGTATCGGTGTCGAGGAAAAGGCGCCAAATACATTCGGTTTCGATGCATGTCCACCCATGTCTTGAAGAGATGGAATCGGTGCTCCCCAAACCTGGGCTGAAAGGGCAGCATTGTCGGCATAGCCAGGGGTATAGAAGGGTGAGACGAGCGGGGTATTCACGTTACCCGCACTTCCATCAAAAGGCATGGACGACGAAAGCGACGAATGCTCGAAGAGCGCTTTGAGGTCCTTGTTGGATGCTGATGGAGGTACGGAAACATTTTCATACAGCGTGCTAGAGGGCATACTTGCCGAATCCGCACTGATATCCGCTTTTGACGGGGACAGGTGCGAGGTAGAGAATGGCGGCAAGAGATTGTATAGCTCCTCCTCGGCAGCAGGGGCGGCCGACGTTAGTGGAGGAGCGGGCGGCGGCGAAACGGACGTGTGAAGCAGGACGTGGTACTTGGCACTTAAATCGTCCAGCGCTTTTTTGGCCAGCGGCAACATTTCCGCATCGGCATGACTCACCCGAAGTACAAACACATTTTCAGCCGATGCATTCTTCCGTTGCGACAGATGGAGCGTAGTTGCCATGTTGTTCTGCAGATGGTTCACAAGAGTGTGGTACTCGGGGGAATCGATCATGCTGGCGAACTCGTGCGAGTTGCTCACAGGGATCTCTGCTTCGAGAGGCACCTGCTGAAGAAGCATCTGCACGGCCGTTACCGTCTGAGACTCAGGGCCCACGACAAAGACTGTGTTGAGTCCTGATTCTCTGCGAGCGAGGCGAATGGAGCAGCGGGTACGGTGTTCGATGTCAGTCAGGACCTGGCCCTTTTCGCCGACTAGGAGGCGATGGAACTTGCGCGGCACCGGCACAGCCTCTGTCACAAAGTCCTTGTCCTTTGGACCCACAAGCTCCATCACGGAGTTTTTCAGGTTCTCGAGATTCGGTGCATTCTTCGACGGCGTGCGAGCAATGACATTGTCATCGTTGTCGATGTAGCCGCCCAACGCGGCAAACTCCTCGGCATTGGAGAATTTGACGTAGACGCCAAACTTTTTCATGATGCGTTGGATGTTCTTGCCACCGACGCCAATGATACGCTTGTGGTATGCCTCCGGCACAAAAAATGACATTTCTGCTGGGAGTTCTTCCTGCAGTTGGCTCAGTCCTTGAAGCGCAGCGTCCGGCTCGCGGCCCAGCACTTCAATCAGGAAATTGTAGTCGTTGAACGGCTCGAAGCGGATACGCACGCCGCATCCCTCCATGATTTTGTTGATTTTGCCGTTCTTCTTGCCGCTGATGAATTCGCGGTGGTCCGTAGCGAGTTCGAGTTGGAAGCGAACTTCGCTAATGCAGTGCTTGATGGCCGGTTGACGGAGCAAGAAGCGCATGGCCGAACGAACCTCCGAGTCGGTTCCGTACAGGTCGACGCAGCTGTTACGAAAGCCCACTTCTGCGCCTGACGCGGCACTCGCTGAGGAGAGAAGCGTAGCGAGCGGGCGCGCATCTGCCTTGGAAGAAAGGCCGAGCGTATCCAGAACACTGGGCATGAGACAAAGAGTTGCCACATAGCAGGGCGCCACGATCTGCATCAGCATCCGGATACTGCGTTCGACATCGACGCGAGACGAGCCATGCACGCACACTTGGCCTGTCTGGCTGCCGATGAGCGGAAGATCGAGGAAAGTGCTGTTATCGAGCATGAGCTCACGGAGTGCCTCTTGGCGTTCAAGGAGTAGCCAGTCGAGTTTCCGGGGCATGAGTGACACCTGACGAGAGACCGTGTTCCGGTTCCTTTTGGTCAGTGAAAGGACAAGTTCTCGCGCGCGGGCGATGGCAGGCGGCGGCCCTGTGACAAACACGGTGTGTCGACGCTCCTGCACCTTTGGAGGCACATGGCTTTGCAGGACGCCAAAGAACGGTGTGGGTATGTAGACATTAGCGCAGGATTCACGTTCTAGTGCCTGGATAGCGGAGCGTTTTCGGCCTGCATTCACATGCAAGAACTTGCTGTTGTCCAAGTCGATGGTATCTGTGTGCAGGCCACTCATTTCGTCCAGCATCACGAGAACTTGAACACGAGCATATTCGATCGATTCGAGACCACCTGTGATGGTCAAGATGACCGGTCGCTGCATATGGCGTCTCGTTGTACATGTCGGTGCATCGGTTGTCAGTGATGCATCAGCTGAGGGTTGAACACTCAGTCGCGTGCGTGAGTCCTGCATGATCTGATCAAAGCGGATGCGGACATCTGGCCAAAGTGCGTCTCGGCCGTATTGCAGAATCTCAGATGCTTCTAGGAGCATGTCCAAGCGCCAAGTGAACGGCAGCGTTTGCATCAACAGACTGCGAGCATCATTGACCTGGGCTTGTGTACCACAGAGACTCGCACTGAATCGAGGCAGCTCAGGCTCCATGAATGGCTCGGCACTAGGTTGTCGGAACGACGATCCACTGGTGTTGGTCGCTGGTTCTGCCGAGTCCATGCTCAGAGCCAAAGACGTTGATGGCAGGTGTGTCGAAGCGGGTGATGCATGTAATGGCATGCGAGGAGACGGGCCTTGCGCGGGACGATCCATATCACCGCTATTGCTGACAGACACAGAGCCAGCAGCAGCGCCATGGCTGCTACTACTGCTACTGTTACTGCTGTTGCTGCTGCTGTTGTTGTTGTTATTGTTGCAGCCGCTACCACCAGCGCTATTGCTAACGCCCAGGCTCAGGCCCGCCGACGACGAAGGCGATGCATGAACGACACATCGGTGTGTCGCCATGGCCTTTGCGCATGCATCTATCACAGCATCTGAGTATGCAGTGAGACGGAATGTAACCGGCGTCGGTGACGACCCTAAGCGACTGGTGTGCTGATCATGGTGGCGATCCAGAGTTGGCGCTGGACCACGATGTGCACCTGGTGCGCGTGAGATGGCGACTGACTTCGCTGAGGATGCGGCTGATGGCGTCATCGGGATAGGCACGGCCTTACTGACGGTGCGGCTGCCGACAGCACGTGCATCTGGTGGCAGAGCACTGCCTGTGGTTGGCGCCATATCAGAGACCTGGGTGCCTGTGGCATCACGAGGAAAGCTGAATGCAATGAGATGTAAGTCCATGGTGGCTGCCATGCGACGCCGCCTTGTGCGCGGAGCGTGAAGCGCCACTGAGCGCACGCGGCAGGCAAACTTGAAAAAGAAGAGACTTGGCCTATCTTAGGCAAGACAGGCGTCGATCAAGAAAGACACAATTACACAGATTGACCGAGCGAGCACACACGCGGTGGTGGTCCCTAGTGTATCTACTCAACACTCGAACGGCACACGCACGCACACAGACACAGACACACAGACACACAGACACAGACACACACACACACACACGCAAAACGCACGCCAACACACACACACACCGCCTCCTAGACGAAAGAATGGAGGATCGTCACGGGCCACGAGTTGTACCGCGACGACTCTCAGGTCACGCGGGTGAGTGGTCGCCTCTATTAGGCCAAAAACGGTGGCAGCTGGGAAAAAATGGCTTCGTACCTGAGCAGCCAGTGAGAATCTCTATATCGATGTCGGCCGGGGATCTGCAGTATGCATGCATATGTCAGCAACCAACAGGATCCCGCAGATGGGGCCGGGCCTGCTTCACCCTCGAGACACGAAGCCGGTACGGTGGGGTGGGCGAGAGGGGAGGTTGGAAGGGCAGCCCATGCAAAGCAAGGCGACAGATTCGCTCGCGATGCTGCGTGGAGCATAAGATCACACTCGGAATAGGGGAGACGTTCGTAATTAAAACAGGCTGAAAATAGGATGTGGGCGAGTGAATTGGGGTGGCAAGTGTCCCTGTGGCGGCCTAAGAGGGCCAGGGGGATGGGGGCAGTGCGTGCGTACGTGCGTGTGTGTGCGCGTGGGGCAAGTAAATTGCGATGCGCGCGTGTGAAGTAGGAATGTTGTAAAGAATAGAAGGGACATACTTTCCCCATCGTCGTCACGCAGCCCCTGTGCTACGATACCAGCAAGCGGCGGCCATGCCTGGACGGCCTGCCGAGCACGAAGGGTCTGTAATGGGAATGAGCGATATGGATGCAGAGCATTCGGAGTCGTTTGTCAAGGTCCTTTGTGAGACGTGTCGGACGGAAATCACCGATGAACAAGCGGCGGACGGCGTTGTGCACATGGCAGGCGCGTACTGGCATATCCAGTGCTTTACGTGTATTACATGTGGACGGCAAGTGCCGTTCGAACGAGACAATGTCCTGTTGGTGGGCTCACAGCCCATGTGTGGTGGGTGCACATTCAACTGCACGGCGTGTGGGGAGCCCATCACGGATGAAGTCGTGTTATGTGGTGCGTCTATTTTGCTCATTGGCACTGACCGAACCCAGACCAGGATCCGTATCATACAGGGTGCTTCCGATGCACGATGTGCCAAAACATTATCGACTCGACGACATTTTCGACTGTCGACGGGCGGATCCGTTGCTTGCATTGCCAGCAGCATTCAACGACGCCACTCATGGAGAAAGAGCCGACGTTTACGGTCACGACGCCCGGTCGTGCCTCGCATGCCTCGCCAGAATCCAGCAGCACGTCTTCGTCAATGGTGAAGCAAGCGCCTGGCAAAGATTACACATCTGCGCCAGAGCCAAACCCGGCCTCTTCGCCCATCCCTATCCCCACACAGGTACTAGCACCAGCACCAGCACCCATGTCAGCATCAGCGCCGGTATCTTCACCAGCGTCAATGCCAGCGTTAGCACCAGTGGATGCTCTTACGACGGACTCTGCACAAGATTCGGTGTCTGCAACACCCATGGGCCTTTCAGATGGCGGTGTCTCTCGACGCGTGTCGAACGACTCACACACCCAGGAACGCTTATCAGATGTGATCCAGTCAGAAATCTTGCAAGCGTACTATGCGAATCAGACGGGCCATTCAACGCCGTCCGTGGAAGAAAGCCGGCCGCATCGCATGACGCCTCAGCCGACAGTATCGAGTACGATCAGCGATCTCTGGTCACATACACGCTCTGTGACAGAGTCAGAGATCCTGCGCTCATTGTCGATGTACGACAGTGAGTTTGAGGCGCTTATTTCAACGCCCGACTTTGCTGCACGCCGCAGCTCCCTCTTTGGCAGTGGCCCATCTCGGAGTCCTATTGCCTCACTGGGGCTGTCTAGTGCCAAGGCATCGCCCAATCCCGACGACGAGAATGCGTCTTCTCAGGATCCATCGTTGCTATCGCCTCGCGTACCACCAGCGCCGCCGTCGCCATCCAACGAAGTCCTTCCTGCTGCTATCGATGAACTAACGCAGCTGGAGCTGCAGCGGCATCTTGCACTTGCCGAGCTGCTTGGTATCCAATCAGCCGCCCAGCAGTATGAGGCCTCTGATGACAAGTCTGTACACAACCGCGTGAAGCTGGTGCTGTCGTCGCTGATGGCTCATCTCGATACTGTCAAGTGGGAATACCGACGGGAACTCGAGTCTCTGCTTTTGACGCGACAGTCGATCCAACAGGAACTTAAGCCCATGCTCCAAGTGCACTCGACTCTGATGCAGGAGTCGCAGGCCTTGGCCGAACGCATCGATGTTATGACTGCTCATCTCTCTAGTCTTGAACTCTCGGAGCCATCATCCTCTTTGCAACCCGTCACGCGTACGTCACCGTCAACGTCGTCGTTGTCGTCCTCCCTCCCGCTTGCACCAGAACCAGCAGCAGCACCACCACCACTTCCACCGAGATCTGTCTCGCCCAGTCGCACTCAGCCTTGGCATGTGTCTGCGCCTGGCGGGGACGATGTCCGCCATGTCGATGCCGAGTCACTTCCAGCGGCCGCTTCCGCAGCGGGAAGCGGCGCGGCAGCCCGTCCAGGAAGGAGTCCCCGGGGACGCACCGGCAAAACGTCAACGGACCCAGTCTCAATCCCGAACCACGGCGCATCTGATCACCCTGTCGCCTCGGACCTCTCGGTCCATGACACGTCCCTGTCCGACTGGTCGCCTCATGTCACTTCCCCACCCTTGCCAGCGCGGAGTCCTCGGCCCAGTTTGGAAGAGCCACGACCGCTCTTTTCCTCCTTGTCCTCTTTCGCTCGTCCATCACCACAGCATGAGCAGCATGCGCCCTTCTTCGCCCCATCCTCGGCGCCTACATCGAGCTATGGCGACACACCTTTGCGAACCAGCGCTGGCTCACCTGTGTCCGTCATGTCCGTGCCGTCGTCAGCCTCTGTGCACCCTGATCCTGAGGGATCAGCTCATGTGCAGCAGCCTGCTTCCCAAGAACGCGCCGCACAGCGACCGTCTCACAGTCGCTCCCACTCGGCGCAAGTACATCTCTCCAGCTCGTCATCGTCGCACGCGCCTAAGTCAGGTGGGTCGCCCGAGCTCCCGGAGCAAGATCTGCCCACGTCACCCGATCTGCCGCCGCTACCGCCTGTCTCACCCATGGCCACTGGCGATGGGCAACTCCCCCCCGACGTATCTGGCTCTGTATCCATACAGGGCGATCCCAGCTTGTCGTTTTCCTCCGCTCATACCACGGGCTCTGGCCCTTCGAGTGCGCCGTCGTCGATATCATCCTACACGCCTGAAACGTACACTCCGACGGTAAATGCGACGCCTGTGTCCGCAGCCGCGATGGACACTTTACCGTCTGCTTCTCCCGCGCCGCCGGCCCCTTCCACCGGCCCACAGACGGTGCGGCGCGATGCATCTCTTCCACCGCTGCCTTCGCCACGCAAGTTCCGCTGGATCAAGCCACGTATCCCTGCCGCGTCGGAACTGAACGCGCTCAGCGGGACACTCCTGCTGCCTGCCCATGAGCTTGCGCGAACGCCCAAAGGCGCCTCTTCGCCATCATATGTGCTGAACAATGCGTCGACGCCCAAGGCCGATACGCCGCCATACCAGGCGGGCAGGCGTGTAAATGACGTGCATCCTCCCGGCACCTCGTCACCTGCCGTCTCTTACAAACCCGCGCGGGATATGCAGCCACCTCCTGTCCCTGCACGTCGCGTTACGTCGCCACCGCCGCAGCCACCGGCATCGTCTGCCGCGGCGACAACGGCGCATCCACCGTTGTCCTCCTCATCTCCCTCGACCTCAGCGCTGTCATTCTCATCGCCACGTGTGCTGCCCATGTCGCGACCCGGGTCGAAGAACTCCATGATGGGCCGTTCGCTCATCGAGCAGGTCGAGTTGGAGGGAAACGCAGTGCCTGAGCTCGTCAGTCACTGTGTGGTTGCGATCGAAGCGAATGGCCTTGAGGACGAGGGTCTGTACCGCAAGTCAGGCAGCTCGCAGCAGCAGCGACAGATCATCCAGCTCTTTGATAGCGGGAGTTCGTTTGATTTATGCGATCTTGATCAGTTCAACGATGTGTCGGCCATCGCAGGTGTGCTAAAGAGCTACTTGCGCGAGCTACCAGACCCCCTTATTCCTAACGAATCTCTCTCTAGCTTTGTCGAGCTGGCGGAGAAACCTGGCGCTCTTTCTATCGCATCGATGCGCTCCCTTCTGAGTCAGCTCCCTGTTCCTCACTACGAGACGCTGCGCCGCTTGTGCGTGCATCTCCGTGTCATCCATGATCACAATACATCGACTAGGATGACTGCACGCAATTTGGGCATCGTTTTTGGACGTGCGTATCTTTTTTTTTTCTGTCATGCCTATCTCCCGCTGACCGTTCACAGCTACCATCATGCATTCCAAAGAGCCAGCGATGGAACTCATTGAAACGCCCACCTATGCCCGAGTCGTTGAGTGTAAGTCCACACAACTTCGAGTATATCTAGCTCACACCACCACAGACCTCATACAGCACGTGGACCTCCTTTTCCTTGCTACCTAGCGGTTGTACTTCTACATGCCGATTTTGATTTCACTCATAGATTCATTCATTTCTCTCTTTCTGTTCCCACTTTGAGGATTCTCACGTTGTTGCCTTCAAGCCTTGCTCCATTCCCTTGTTCGCCCCTTCTCCCAGCTCTATTTACTGATCGATCTATGAACTGCGTTCGTCTGTGCCATGGAACTTGGGCGATATTGGGATAGGTGTCGTGAGGACCTCAGGTCCATACTCGGCCTTGGCTGGTGGTAGTGTCCAAAATGCCTCTTCAGTCAGCGAGAGTGGCTCTGACGAAGCACCAAGTGGTTTGGAGCGACGCGATCGTGGTCTTGCCTTCCGCCGGGCAGGCTGGTAAGTCCATGCACTTGTAGTTGATGTAGGCTCTTGGACACCCTCTAGCTCTGTGAAGAACACTTGTACACTGCCATCGAGTGCCCCTGTGCAGGTCACTGGTAGTGTGGGTATACTGTACGAGCGTACATAGGGTGCTAGCATCCGTTAGTATCGGCGGCGATCATGCTCATTAGCCACCCCCTTCATGCGTGCGGACACACACACACACACACACACACACACCTATTCTTTCAATACAGGGATAAGCTGCCATGTCTGTCATGTACATACTCAGCTCGTTCCCACATAGCACGAGTTGTGCAAGCCTGTCCATGTGCCAATTCGCACGCAACAGAGCCTCGTACATGTCCTTCGGACAATGCGGCATGTACACAAACGTTGGTTCTCTTAACTCATATGCGCCGCACTGCATGCAGTCAATGCTTTCTAGTCTCGTACGTACGTAATTTTCCTCCGGAAGATGTGCTTGTTGCCGACGCAGAAATGCCTTATCAGCCGCGCGGAACTGTGGATCATATACAGTAAGGTGAGGCCTTGATCCTCGGTACTGCGTGAATTGGTCACATATGTCTTCGAGAAATGCCCATTGATCTAAGGCAGCTGGTGTATAGGCTGATCCAATGCCCAGGCACAATATTTGTTGTGAACACCTTGGTTCGCGCAAATATATGGCTCCCAGGATGTCTGCAGCACTCAAGTAAGCAACGGGCTCCAAGCGTCCACGTACTTGACCACATAGTATACGCTGGATCTGCGCGAAATGCCTTGCGTTTTTCGTCAACGATCATTCCCCACTTGTCTAGGAGCTTGCGTTGGGCCTCGTCATCAAGGTCGGTCCAATCCTCAGGCCCCACTACCTTTGCCATCGTACGCAAGATCAAGGTGCTTGAGTCGCGCACGTACAAGATCCGATCCAACGTCCTAGATGCGCGTCTAAATATGGGCCAAGGCGCAGCGTAAATGCCGCAACTAAGGAACAAATGTCAAGGTCAGACACGCTCTCCGCTGTTGGGTCATGTGGCGGCGAGGATGAATCTGGGTGTATTTTTGCTGGGTTCGACATGTTGCTCTCCACCAACCAGCCCGGACGACAATAACAACGGGCGACAACGACGACGATGTGGGAGCGCCTGCCTGGTGGGCCTGCTTCGATCATCGTTTTCCTTTGCATTCTTGCTGCTTACACGGTACAAACAGAGTCGATCCAGTACATTCAGCACACACTTGGGTACCAGAAGCCACTTTTTCTCTTGTTCGTAACGCACAGCAGCTTTGTATTTTTATTGCCGATCTATCTGGGATTCATCCATGTGTTTACGACGCGGTCGACCACGCAATGCTGCTCCTTGCTGCTCCGTGATATTCGAAGGCAACTGGATTTCGCATTTGGTCCCCAAGATACCCCACGACGTCGTGCATCCACAGATGTGCTGCGAATGCTTGCCATTCTGCTTGTGTTAACGGTGGCTTTGACAGTTCCATCCGTCAGCTGGTTCCTTGCCGTCCCACTCACCAGCATGGCTAATATCACTTCCATCTACAATACTTTTAGTCTATGGGCGCTCGTGTTCTCGGTCTACTTTCTCCAAGAACCATGGTCCTACCTGCAGGCGGTCGCTGTCCTGCTTGGTGTACTAGGAGTGGCCATCTCCGCGTACGGAGGGACAACACAACCCGCGATTGTCGCAGGACTCACTGGTGGGAAGGTCATTACTTATGCCTTGTTAGGAGATGCACTTGCGTTGGTTGGTGCCATTTCCATGGCTGCGTACGAGATTTTTTACAAACGGCTCACTGTGATACCCCATGACGAGTCGCTCGGCTCGTTCGCTCCACTGCCCTCGTCCGCAGACGATGATGTTACGCACTCACAACAAGAGACGGAACCTGAAGGCGAACTTCCATTTGGGCTGCATCCCATTGCCATGACCACGGGCATTGGGGCTATCACGTTCGCTCTTCTATGGATCCCACTGGTCATCATGCATGCGACAGGGGGCGAGTCGTTGGAAGCTCCTAAGCACGTGGGAACTTTTCTGTGGATTGCACTTAGCGTCGTATGCGGTGTGCTTTTCAATGGCTGCTTCGCGATCTTACTTTCTCTGTGGGGGCCTGTCCTAGCATCCATGTCGTGTCTGCTCACCACTGTGATTGTCCAGCTCACGGACGTAGCTTTGGGTATCCCATTCTCATGGATAGGTATGCTGGGCAACCTGATTATTACAGTGAGTTTCGTGTGTTTGTTGCCATGGTAAGCGATGTATCCTCCAACACGCAGATGCTCTCGACATGGCTTGACGCACGCAAGTGTCAGTTAGGACGGCTGTGTGGATTCCCACAAATATGCGATACGTACTGCGTCTGTGGGAAAAAGTCAAAGCCACGTATACTTCGGATCTGATACGATGGACATGCTCGAAGCAACAGTCCTGCGTCACGAGCCTGTGTCTAACCTGTAAGTATAGTCACCATAACGTACATGAACATTGCAAGAAACGTAGATGATGTTTCGCGGGCGTAATGCCACAAGTTGGTCCAAAAACACTTGATCGCAGCCGCGGCGTGGCGGATCGATGACGACCGTCGTCTGCTCACGCGGATACGATATATTCTTCATCACCTGTAAGTCATATGCATAGTCCATACTATACATACCGAGAAGATACGTTCCGCCTCACCTGCAAGGAAAGTCGCATTTTGCACGTTGTTCTGTTTTGCATTCGCCTTGGCACACTCGATCGAACTAGCACTGATTTCCACACCGGCCACCTGATCGAACAGAGGTGCAAGACAAATCGCAAACAAACCAGAGCCACAGTATGTGTCGACCAAGTACTGCGGGCTACTTTTTGATGGAAGCTGAGACTTGACATAGTCCATGACCAACGGAATAATCGAGCGATTGTTCTGGAAAAATGCGCCTGCCGGCGTCGAAAATGTCGTGCCCCCCACCCGCTCATGCACTGTTGCCTTGTGGTCTGTGACCACAGTCGATGCATCACTATCAGCTGAACACAGCGAATCACGAAGCAGCAACGTAGCACCATTCTTGTATGAGCGTATTGAATCCCGCACTCTTTGTCGCTCGTGTGTCATGGCCTCATTCAGCACGTGCGTCCCAATGGGACACTCTTCAATGTCCATAACGCGGCCTGTCGTGGCATTGTCAAATCCAATCGGTACAGACACAGACTTATCTACAGGCAGGTCTGTGTCGTGCGTCCGGCGAAGCACAGCGGGAAGATCAAAATGAGGCGTCAGCTTCGTGCGATAGTGCATAGTCTCAGGCGAACCCATTGTAGGCAGAATGTCCGGCACAAGCGAAGCATCTAATCTCGAATAGTTCGCATAGGCACGTCGTACAACTTTTCGTTTTATCTCCAATTGCTGTGCATAGGGAATCATTTGGTACTGGCACCCGCCACACTGTCCAAAGTACCGACATTGCACGAGACTCGGATCGCGCATCGTCAAATTTGGCTCCAATAACTCAAGAATACGCGACTTGAAATACAAACGCTCTGACGCGTATGGAAGCACACGCACAACTTCTCCAGGCAATGCAAATGGGACAGCTAGAAGCCGGTCGCCCTGGGGTGTCAGGGCAAGGCCATCTCCATGCGAACTTAGGCGTTCAATTTTCACGGTGATCTCTTGTCCGAAGGGAGGTACGCGCTCGAACTCTTGGTTCTTTGACAAAATTTCGTCAACACGCGATTTACCAATAAGGTCGAGAATGTCAAATAATATTGGCGGCTCACCATGCTTTGAAACTTGTTTTTGGTATGCTTTTTGTAAGTTGTGAATGCGCTTTCGATCACGCTTCGTCGCTGTACGCGAATCAGGACGCATTCTCTTGGATGGAGCGGAAGCTGCTGGATCTGGCGGACTCGGTGGGGCGTGCATAACTCCGGAAATTGACATACTTGCTCGCGCTACAGCCAATGTTGTTGGTGCTGTAAGCACTCGTCGCATTTGCCAAGCGAATTTCTCGTTGCGTCCGTCATATGCGGCGTGTTGACGCAATTCATTTGGTTTTTACACAGGGTGCACATGCCTCCACGTACCTGGATCCTGAGATTGTTTTATCAATTTTTCGCTCCTGGACAGCACGATGCACAATGCAAGAGATCTGGGCCAAGTGATTGTGGTCAGTGGTGGGAGCGGATACAACAACCTTGTGGGTGCCACTCCTTCAGCTATTTTTGTTTTGCCAGGTACGCAATACACGCTCTGGCTCGATCAACTGACGCTTCTTTAGTTTCAGACAATGGCGGTATGTGTTGACTCGTGGTCCGCAGGGCTAATACATATCTTTGCATGTTTTCGCGCGGTGGGGTATACATCATGGTCAGGATCATCATCTGGTACGTCCTTCATCCAAAATACACTAATGCAGAAATTATTCGTGTGATGGGTGGGCCTTCTATAGGCGACATCCGCTCCAGGCTTGTCCGGCTCGCGGCGTTTGCTATGACTCAGAAAGATCGCACATCACAACTTGGGTATGCCGAGTCTCGCGAGGCTGTGTTTCATCTTATGTCTCATCGACTTCCATTGCATGGTTCACACAAAGAAGTAAAGCAGGAATGGATGGAGATTATCGAGGGAAAACATCGTTTGTGGCGGGGCATTGATCCCGACAAGCGTGAATGCATTCGTGGATTTCTTGTGCTTTTTCAAAGTGAAGTCTTACACCGTGCGCACAGGAATTTCAACTTTCGTGGCGGGTGCATCGGCAACTTTTTTCTGGCGTCGATGCAACGATTTTTTCGTTCGATCCAGAGTGCGATTTTCATGTTTGCTGCTGTATCTGAGATTCCCTTCGTGTTGTCGAGCTGTGATGTCTTGCCTGCTGTCAACACAAATAAGACCACAACAATTGCTGCGGATCTCAAGGATGGCTCGTTGTTGGTGGGGCAGTGCGAAATCTCACATCCATCTGATGAGGGCACGCGGCACCGCCGTCTGAGCTCACACTCACGTTCTATGAATCGTCGTGTCTCTGACTTGCAGGATTCAGTATTTGGGTTCGGCCCACAGTCGATGACACAGAACCAGCTGGACCAACGACGTCTGGGTTCCCAAATGGAATCTCACAGTGCTGCACGCGCGAGCTCAAGTGCACTGAGTATTGATGACTCAGATCTCAGCGAAGAAGACCAAGTCCTAGACGATGATCCTAGAGAAATCACAGAGCTCACTGAGTCATCAGGTAACATTGAATATGTGGCGAAGGAAGATGCCCCACCTCTTCCATCGCCTATTGATCGTACGTTCTATTCCCGCTTACAAGCAGGTGTTTTCTATGTCAATGTATGTAACCGCTTTTTTCTTCCTCGTCGTTTTTTTTTCAAGGCATATTTCTTACAGCAGTCCTATCGTAATGAGGTGTTTCCTGCTCCAAATCCATCTTATCTGACCGGGTTGCAACGGAGCAAAATCTTCATTTACTCATGTGGCTCGCTTTGGACGAGTGTCATACCATGTTTGGTCCTACGCGGCATTCCTTTGGCCATTGCCCGCTCGCCAACCTTGCAATTTAAAGTCTTGCTTCTCAACTCGAAACACGATCGAGAAACTGCGAACATGACTGGACTCGACTTTGTCAAGTGCGTAATGAATTGCAGTGTTACGTTTCTCACATACACGCAGCGCGATTGTTCGGTCGCTGAAACGGACTATGCAAGTGGATACACCAAATGACTGTAATACTTTTGTTCACACTGACTTTATCACACATGTAGTCTATGTGCGACAAGGGTCAGTGGATCCGTGCGTCGAAGCGCTGAACGAGCTTGGGATTCAGTGCATCGGTGTAGATGGTGAATCGGAAGAAAGCGCGACTATTTCAGAATCAAGTACGTGGACTGTAAGCGAAGTGTCTATATATATGTATGACTTACCACAACGTGCCCTCGCTTCTTTAGCATTGTATCGGGTCCTAAAAGATCTTGTCGGCCGTAATGATGATTGATTGGACATGCACTTATGAATTGTATGTAAATGGAAACCGTGTATATGCGAAAATGAAACCATCGAAATTAAAAGCAAGTTGGAACAGAAATGAATCGCTTGTGTAATGAAGAAGAGAACGAAAAGCTTTGGCGAATGATAGAGAGGCGAAGTGACCATTAAGAAGCAAAGAAAAGCTTGTTGTGATTGCATGCAATTTTAGCGCCGAGAGCTCGGGTTCCGCGTGGAATAACGAGCCCAGCCCACCTTGAGTGTCTGACCGGCCATGTTGGGTGGATTGGACTGAGAGGCGTCCCATGCCTTGTTGGCATCCGACGAGAATTGGAAGGTGACAAACGCGTAATGTCTGCCGGGGAACATCTGCGCATTAATCACATTTCCAAAGGACGAGAAAATATTCATAATGTCTGGGAGATTTGCATTGTCTGGGAGATTTCCCACATACAATGTTTTAGAATCCGAGGATGAATCAGCGACCTTTTGCTCAGGTTCTGCAGGACGCTGCGTCTCGGACGGAAATGGCTCAGAAGGACGAACAGCCCAGTTAACACGAATGATTCGGCTGCCGACCCACTGTCCTGACATGTTAGCGATAGCTTCCATAGCCTCGCGCTCATTTCGGAGACGAACAAACCCATAGCCCCGTGAGTGTCCGTTCCGGAGGTCACGAATGACTCGAGCGTCGTACATCGAAGGAAATCCAGAGAATGTCTGAGCTAGTATGGTATCATCGATTTCAGGATCCAGGTCACCGACAAAGACACTGTAAAGGCAAGTGGCGGGAGTATGAAGTGCCTGCATATTGCGAGCTTCTGGGGTTATAGACGGCATTACTACCGGCACTGGCATAGCGATAGGCTGTGTGCCGACATCTTGCGAGCCCGCCCACTCCAGAAAAAGAGGCAAGCCGGCCAGCATGAATCCCTGCAAGTATGTAATGGCCATATCAGCACTAGCTTGGCGCATGTACTGGATCCAGGCGTACGTGGGTTTGGGCTGTCCTTGCACAAGGACCGGCGGCATCATTTCCATGCCACCGATGGGGCCTGCTTGTTCGAACAATACGCGCAAGTCTCGCTCCGTTGCATGCACAGAAATGTTTCGAACAAGCAGAGGAACAGCCCATCGTTTTTCTGTTAGACCAATGTCTGTTGAAGACCTAGGCCCAGATGGCTCCCCATCCATGCCCAGTCGTGTTCAATTGTTTGTGGTAGCGCAGGGACACTTCTAGAATTTCTGTTTGACATGTGGCTGGGTGCGACGGCAATAACAATATGGGTTACAGAATGGACCAATGAAAAACCGGTCTCAAATGGCTCGCCTGACCAGAAACGATCAGCATCAAGAAGTGTTGTTTCAGGTCCACATGGACGCCGCATTCGCCCTTTCCTTGCGCCTGCGCTCTGTAAGCACGCATTTGAACGATGAAAATCTCGCTTCCTCAGATGTGTCACTTGAGAGTCGCCTAGCGCACATTGAACAAGCCATTGAACAAGCAGTAGAACCACATGTGTCACTGAGACGCGTGCTAAACCAGTGTACGTAGCCTTGTGATGTTCCTTTGTCGCAATCACAACAGGTTGGTCGGGACAAGTCGCGATCTATGTACTTACAATTTTGTTCTCATAAGGTGATCGCATTCAGAGCCTCGTTAAAGAATCTGCGTCACCGCTCCCTGATCCCGAGACGCAGCTCGCTGTCGTGCTGAGCAGTGCATCCTCTTTGCTTGCGTTTTATCGCACTATGGAAACGTGCCGTGAGTTGGACGAACGGGGCATCGCTGGTGCAAAACAGCTACGCGGTAAGTGTTGCGCCGCACAATTTGTACTAACGAGACAGACTATGAGCCTCTAGTGGAAAGGCTGCAGGCGTGCATCAAGAAACAACAAGTACAGCAAACCACCGTTGATTCTGTTCAAGCTCGAATCGCATCGATTCTGGAGCAATATGGCTCTTACGTGGACCAGCTCTCGCGTGTGTTTGTCGCTCTGGATACTACCATCCACAGGCTAGAACAATCTCGCGCAACAAAACTCAGTACTGGCGTTACTGCTACTGCCGTTGCCACGGCCAATCATTTGTAAGTAGTACTATACATGTATTATGCACGACGAATTGCTATGTCATCGTTATCTTGGGCATTGCTCTCTGAGGCCTGGGGCGCCGACATCAGCTGCATACTGGCAGCCTCAGTTTTTTGGACAGCATGAAGTTGTGCAAGTGCCGTAGCAAAGAGTGGCCGGAGTTCACAGATCTCCATGGACGAAATGTTCGTCATCTCCAAATGGGCAGGATTGATCATTTCGAGTCCCGCTTGCACTTTGCTCTGACGAGCCTCGCGCAAGTCCTTCAGTAGGGCGCGTATGCGCGACGAATGGGGTATATCCTCAGCCGCATGCTCCAGTAGCAGTTTGGCTATGGCCACGTAATGCAGCGGCAAAGGAGCAAAAGGTAGCGACATGGTCTCCTGACGCAGATACTCGGACAAGACATCTGGACATAAGTGCGGATACACTTACCAATTGAGAGCCATTCGGGTGGCACAATGACGCATTTCCGCTTTTTTCTTAGTGAGAAAGCGAGCCACAAAGGCACTGTGGCATGCGCTGGTGGCTGGAACGGTCCATACGTCCCACTCAAGAGACGCACTCGGTCCAGTGAGACCAGTGGTAAGATGTCAATTGTGGTTTCCAGGCTGGCCACGTATTCCATTTCTGTAGGTAAAATACCATACCGTGTGGCTGCCGGTAGCGCCATGGCTCTGCTTAGTCGTGGCAGGCAACACAGCCGTTTGCTACAGGCTGGGTCAGTCGTGCTCTTGGCGATCGGGCGAGTCATAAATATCGGGCGTCACTCCAATCCATGCGGGGTAAGGCCTGAGGATCTTCAGTCAGACATCGGGGTTTTCCTGCAGAACAAATTGCAGTAAGTGGCAAAGAGGCTTGGGCTTTCCCTGTCAGGCTCTAGGCCTTGCAACGCACCAAGACGATTCGATTCGATGGATGTGACGCGTTTCTTGCATGACGCGCGTCAGCGCATTTCGGCACTGTCACCATTGCAGAAAGGGATTGCTGCGCTTATTTTGGTGTTGCACCTGATCGTTGTGGGCATCGCAACTTATTACGGGGGCGATCGCATACTACATGGTACGTGTCACCCACCGAAGAAAAAAAAACGTATCGAATGCAAATCGCATGCATGGACTAACTAGTTTCAAGTTATTGCACGTATCGCTGGATGGATATCGCACCATGTCCTAGGAGTCGTAATCTTGTACTTGGTGATGATCATTTGTTCACTGCCACCGGTTCATGGATTCACGACTGCACTTACGATGTGCGGGATGGCATTTGCTTCAGCTGGACCACATGCGTCATTCTTGGAGCAGGTACGAAAACTCATGTCCGCCTGGCTCGTAGCCACGGGTGGACTGATTCTCAGTGCATCCATTGCGTTTGTCGTGCTACGGCGCGTGCTGTATCACTTGTCTGGGCAATGGGACCTTCTTGCACGAGTGAAGGAAGACCAGCGTTTTCGTGCTCTGCAGCACGCAATCTGTCAAAAAGGATTCCTTATGGCCGCCTTAGCACGCTTTTGCCCGTTGCCTTATTGCTACACAAACCTGCTACTTGCCTCTTTGGACTCCTTGTCTTTCGGAACATTTGTGCTCAGCACGTTGTCCACCGCCCCGCGGTTGCTAATTCCTTTGTTCATGGGAGCTAAGATGTATGAACTAAGTGACCATGACATCCGCGCAAGTTTGGACCCATCGACGAGGCGCCTGAATTCCATCTTTATCTTTGTTAGTTTAGCACTGGGCGTTGGCTCGAGCTGGTTCATTTGGCGCAAAACGTCCGACATGCTATTGCGCCATGAAGCTGAACATGCGAGTGACGAGGAAAGAACAGCTTTTATATTAGATGATGTAAATGAATAATTTCACACTTTCAAGTCCTGCCACCAACGATGCATGCGCATCGCAATGCCTTCTACACTGCTTGGTGCTGGTCGCACATCCAAGTAGAAACTGACTGGTTGCTGATGCGATGTCTTGCTTGACGACGTCGTGACGGTGGAGCGGCCGGCATAAAAGTCGATGATGTATCGCATTGTTTGCGGGGCGCCATTATCCGTCCGTGGTCGCACAATAACCCAGTCATGTCTGTCAAAGGGCATTTCATAGCCAGCAAGTCCACGGAACCAGGCGCGCCACGTCATATCTTTAGGGCGCCCGACGAAATTGACGAGTTGAGGGCCTGTCGCTTTTGGGTCTGTCTGCCAAGCCCTTTCCCATTCGAGTATCCTGCGCCAAGCTTCTTCATTCACAGCGTTATGGATCGGGACCACGATGTCCATGTCTTCCGGACTTGCCGCATGATTCTTACGTCGGATCGCCGAATAAAACTGCTGCGGCGAAGGATATACCCAGTGATGTTCGCGGGCGCCATTGACAGACGAAGATTCAGCCGGTGCGTGTGCGGACTCGAGGGATGTGTCGCTGTCTTGATCCATATAGTAGCGCGGAATCGAGGAAACCTCGCGTTCTTCGGATAAATTCTTTTGCTGCTCCCCACGCTGCGGGGGTGGCGCGTGCTCCTTGGCCATCTGAAGGTATGCCTCCCGCGCATGGTGGTCTACAGGACATTTGGCCTGCTGCTGCTGATGCAGCACGTATTTTTCGCGAGTTTCACTGTCCACAGGGCAAGCTGTGGGTCCCTTAGTTGAAGCGGCTGGATCATCTGCGCTTGTTCCTGTCGCAGGTCCAAACGACCGCCACCACCCTGACATATTGGCTCACTGCTGGGTGCTGTCCGAAGGTGCAGTTCGTGACAGGAAGCAGCAGGTCTTGTATTAGTCAGCCCACCCTTGAACATTTTCTTTCGTCCTTGACTTGTTCAGCGCGCGCCTCACACAAGTATATCTCTCCTAGCTTGCCTGCGAGCTTGCGATTGTCATGAGCAGCGTCAGTGTGCGCGAGACGGCGCACCTGTGCTTGCATGTGATTCGCGAACATTTTGGTCCTGTGGTTGAGGTGTGTTGTGCGTTGTATTACTGACCCTCGGAGCAAGTGGCGCAAGTGCTTTTACGACGCGGGCGTCTTACTGTGCCTGAGCTTGTGCGGTACCTGAATGCACCTTCAATCTCTGGCAATGCGGGCTCATCCACTAGAATGACATCGACGTCCTCATCCAAAGAAAAGGGCGGATCTAAGAAGGTGCTTCCTGTGCGCCTCGTACAACAAGCCCTCATTGTTCTTATCCAGCATCATTGTGTTCTGCATTCACGCCCAGCCAATGACTCGGTCATGAGTGGCGAAGAGTATTTTGAAATTCACACAGACGAAGTCTTGTGTCGACTTCGATTTGGAACATACCTGTATCTCGCTAAAGAATGGGGTGGGAAAGATGTACGTCATCAACAAGCTTGGTCTCACTCGACAGGCACAGGACATTGTTCGACTCCTCTTATACCATGGGCAGATGCGAGCTGGTGATGTGATTGATACACTTGCATGCACAAGCAGTACACCATCACATGCTTTTGGCGATTTGTCCACGTCCCAGCATGCAGGTCTCGATGCGCAGCGCGCTGTAGAAATCCGGGCTCTGCTTGTCAGAATGCTTCAAGAGTCGCTGGTCCGTCCTAGCACTCCTATCCAGCACGTGTCGCCCCAAGACCGGCAACTCGCTCTCGAACTCATGTTAAGAAAGTCGCAAAAGGGTATTCCGACGACAAAATCGCTACGAGAAATCAAGGGAAAAGTTGCATCAATTATCCATGAAGAGGACCGCCGGGATTGGGAAGGCGCTACAGACAATGCTGACGATCTGCGACTCGGTCTCATCCATAAGCCTACAAGTGATCCTAGCCGAGACAAGCGCGCGAAACGTCGATCTAATACAGACGTAAGCGCCGCCCGCGACACTGTGGATATTGACCCAGAGGTCTGGCTTCGCGTGCACTATGATTTTTTCCACATTCGCATGCGGAATACGATTATCACGCGTGCTGTGTCAAACAAGTACAATGCTGTGACGGGTGACGTAATGCGCTACATGCTCGATGCTGATCGACCAGGGATCGCACCATGTGAAAGAGACGAACGTTCACGGCCTATTTCCGTCACAGCACTTGCACATCGAATCCCCTCTGATGCACGAATTCAACGAGGTTTGGATCGGCGTTCAATCATGGGACACAACGAGTCGTCCAACAAGACGAGCACTCCATCAACATCCGAGCTGGTTGCTGAATATGTTGCAATTCTATCCTGCAATGACAGCATTTCGTCAACGGTTCGCCGAACACGTTTCTTGGCTCCGTGCAGCTCAGGTACCATGACCAGTGCTGGTGGCGGCACGCGTGTGTCGACGACTTTTTCTGTCGAATATGTCAACATCGTTGAGCAAATCCAGCTGCGCATGATTCGTGATGTGGTAGTCGAGCGTTTCGGTTCGATGGCCGGTCGTATCTTCACGATCCTCGTGGAAAAGGGCAAACTTGAAGAAAAACACATATCAAAGGTTGGACTCATTTCCATGAGCGAGACAAGAGATATATGCTCGCGTCTCTTTGCTGCATCAATTTTGAGTCTGCAAGAGGTTCCTAAAAGCAATGAACGAAATCCACAGCGCACATTCTTTCTGTGGTTTGTGGATGTGTTGAAGTGCAAATCATGGCTCCTTGATCAGTTGTACAAGACCCTCGTTCAACTTAGCCGTCGCAGGCTTTACGAACAGTCGCAACGCACCTTGCTTCTCCAAAAGTCTGAGCGTACAGATGTTCGTGAAGATGCCGTTGGCTTGCTCACCGATTGGGAGCGCAAAGAACTCGCCTCTTTGCAATCCGTCCAAGAAGCCATCACTGTGGCCGAGACGCGGGTCGTACGTGATGTTTTTCTGTTGCAGCATTTCTCCACATAAGTGGAGGACTTGTTGCTGTTGCTGTTGTTCTTGTCTTGGCGCATCTGCACGTCGACTCGCAATCTGTTTCCTTTAAGCGTAGAATGTACATGGACATGATGATGAAATTTCTATTTCCCCTACTCCCTTCGTGATCATTCTCAATTCTTGAGCCGTGGCAACGACATACATACTTTCATTGCCTTCAATTCCCACTACGTGGTAGCACTATTAGTGATGAATGACGAAGTGGATCTTGCATTGATCCAAAGTGAAGCACTTTACTGCCTGCGCCGCGAACAACTGGTGAGTTTATGTAGGCGACGCGGCATCAAGCCGGGGGGAAGGTCATCACACATGGCTGACTTGCTTCGCGAAAGCATTGAAGCAAAGCAGCCGAAAAAAGGTCTCCCTACTGCTGAGCATATGTCATACACGCCCTCGTCAAGAATAGGGGCTACATTTTCCTTCGTACCACCACCACCAAATCCTTCTCACTTTGAAGCACAAAGCAAGATAAAAGGTCCAGCGCTTACAACATATCACGATCAGCACACGTCACCGAATATAAGTCCCAATCCTAACAAGCGAATATGCATTCAGCGGCCTCACCCGAATGCGTCGTGCGCTTCTAGTACACCATCAACGACTCATGCGGACTTTCCCTCTGAAACAGGAAGCACGTACTCTTGTACAACACTTCAAAGCACTGAAGTGTGCATGGAAGCTAGGGGTGGATACAGTCGTCCGATGACCCCTTTTCAACACTCGTTTAGTCCCAAGCAAAGCATGGATGACTCTGTGCCGACGCCAACAATGCATGAGCCAGTCCCTCCAATCAGTCCACCACTGACGGCAAGGACACCTAAACGAGCTATATGTCAGCATGAGGACAACAACAATGATGCAACAAGCTCATATGAGAGTGATGAAAATGATGATTGTGCCAACAATGCCTCTCAAGATGCTCTCGAGCTATTGATTGACGCTGTGTATGAACCAGAGCATCCCAACGCGAACTCCAACGAGACACCTGTCGACGAGCGATTCAATTCCATTCCACTATCTACGCAACGTTCCTCATCTAGCACGCCGCCAACTCCTACTTTGGTGCGTTTAGGGCAAGAAAAATGCTCTGATACTTTCACTCCTGCAGCCAGCACAGTACATTCGACTGTGTCGACACAGGAATCAGACGGCATACGCGCATCTTATCCAACTCAGCCCCGTTCACCTGCTGCTGCATCGTCGGAAACGTCAGTACGTCAGCGTCACTCAGCGTGTGTCGGCTCTTCGTCTGCTAGCGGGGAAACGGAATGGTTCACCCCTGACTTACCAGTCGGCACCGATTTGGAGCAACAATATCATGAATCAGTTTCTGATTCTGACAAACGACGTCCTTACGTTGATATGCATGATGGAAGACAAATGCACAGGCAAAGGCTCTCTAAAATGTCGATGGGGAAGATGGCTCGTCGAATGCGATCATTTCTCGAGTCATCTCCAGCTACCACGCGAGAGTCTCTGCCAAACAGGAGTGACAAAGATCCAAAAAGCTCAAAGCACACTAAACCGCAGCTCGATCCTGATTATTACGGCGTGGCTGATGCAAACATGCTTCGTCAAGCCTTGTACTCGTCCACGAAAATGCCCACTTCAACTGTCCCTGTCATTGCTACGCTTCCCAAGCCCAAAGATGAAAATGAGCCACCTTGCTCTGCGGTTCGAGCACGGTCTCTTCGAACGACACGTAAGCTTAACGTAACGAGCGGAGCAAATCCTGCAGTGGCAGCAACAAACACATCACCCGAGAAACTTTCAGCCATACGCTCTGGTCGTTTGTTGCGTTGATGTTGGATGCAATCGTGTGCATAATCAACAATACATTTTCGCCTTTTTTTTTTTCTTCTAGAATAGTTTACCATTGTTCAAACTCCCTCTATGTATAATAAGACTCATCTTCTGTACAACTGTGTATTACCTTCAATAAAAATTGAAACGAAATGAACGCGCCGACGCGTGGTATGCTCATGTCTTTTTGGATATGAGACCATCTGAGGCCTCGTCCGTCATGGGCGAAGTTGCTGGATTGAACGAAGCAGTTTGTTGATTCATTGGATCGACGAACTGGTTTAAGAACGAGTCCAAGTCAAAATCGCTCGGTGCACTTCCATTGGTCGAATTCGTTGGAGGCGATAACGGCGTACCAGACAGTGATTGTGGTGTCCATCCCGTGTTTTGATTCACGGGAACTGTACCTACCTGGGTATCCGCAGTGGACTGGGTGTTCTCAATCAAATGACGCGCCTGAGCGGGTTCAAGACGAAGATTCTGTACGAGCGTTTGAATATGATTTTGAAGTTGATTGGTCTGATCCATGTTGTCCTGTGCTTCTTGATTCAGCCTCTTGACGTTATGCAAAAGCTGTTCTTCTGGGAGTGGGCTTTCCCTTGGGACTGCAGAAGAACTCGCCATTGCTGGGCGCCACGCTGGTGACAAGCCAGAAATAAGAGCCTGGCTGTAAGGCGGGCTCGTCAATGACGGCGGCACCTGCGTGGCACCAGAGGTGTCTTGCGCAGGTGCAGAGGCTCGCGAAGGCGATGATGAGGCAGTCGATGGTTGACCTTGACTTATAGCATGTTGCAAAGCCATAAAAAGATTGGGATCCATGCGCGCCATGTCAGGACTAGGTCCAGCTGATTCATGTTCTTGATTTGCCAGAAGATTACCAAGCCACGCGACATTTTCATTAGATTCGAACGCGGGTTCAGTAAAGGCTTGATTCGACGGCCATGCATTCGGGTGGTCAAATTTATTTTGTGCAACCAAATCTTGTGCATATAAAGAGGTCGAGGGGGTCGGAAGACCATGTTGCTTTGGGGAGCCCTCGGTATCGCTTGTTGCCTCGGTGAATCGCTGCTCCGAGTTCAGTGGGGAAGCCACGTTGGTATCTTGATCTGGTGTGGGATGGTCTTCTGCCATAGGATCTGCATAAGGTGCATCACTGATAAGCAGGCGAGCACGCTTTTGTGGACGAACAGGGCCACGGTGTAAATTAGATGCGTACGTTCCGTCACGTCCCTGGAAATGGTGAGCCGATGCAGTATCGTCGGAGGGCATATTGAAGGGTGAAAACTCAGAGCCACTAGTATTCTGAAGCATATCTCCGACATTCGAAGACCCAAAGACACTAGCGAGGAAGCGCAAGATACGGTTGATCGTGTCTTGTTGACGTCTGATCTGCTGGCGATTCTCTAAGCCTTGTTGCCAAAGAGCCTGGCTGGAGTGTTGCAGCTTAGACAGCTCTTCAATCAGCGTACGCTGATTGCTCTTGATACCTTGGATAGCACTTAGTAGATTCGTCATCTGCACAGGGCCTACAACGCTCGATACATCTTGCGGATCACCGACCGAATCGAAATCACCACGGGTGAGCGCGCCACTCATATTGTGCAAGACACGATTTGACTCATCGATCGAGTTAGTATGCTGATGCTCACGTTCTTTTCCACTGCGTTTACGCTGAACCTTCGAAAGTAGGTCAGGGTGATCACGATGAAAGCACCGATTTGAAAATTCCCAAAGCTCACTCTGTGACGGCTGGTCTGACTTCAGTGCCCCTTGCTGAATGTGAGGCACTTTGTGGAAGCCGTACATATTGAGTTGGCGAACAAAAGAAGAAAAATTGTTGTGCTTGAAAAACCGCGGCAACACCTCCTCGCCAAAACGAACATGGTTAGGCACAAGAAAGGTATCACCCGCAGCAGACCATCGAATCAGCTCGTCCGTATTTGGGTCGTCTACCATACTTCGCAACTTGTTCAAAAAAGCAGGATTACTTCGATTCATAGCGGCTGGCTGGGGTATATCCGTGGTGTGAGTCCTAGTCTGCAAAGATGGGTCCGACATTATCGCTGGAACCGGTAGCTGGCTAGATTCATCCGTATGACACGAGAGTTTCTTTTTCTTGAACTGTTCAAAACCTAAGCTCCTCCTAACAGAAGCTCTCGTGTCTCCACTAGATGAGACGTGCTGGTCCAACTGACGCCCTCTTCAGTGCGGATCACTCTTCAAACGCTTCCAAGCAAAATTTCGTCGAAGCACCTGAAGGACACCAGGGCACCAACCACCGTGAGCGCCGGCCGCAGCTTGTCCTGCAAATAGTGGAGGTCACGTGCTTACACATCGGGACGTGGCGGAGGGATTTGTTCGCAAACATATATAAAGAGAGGAGATTCTTCAGGCATATAAAAGTCGGACTCGCTGTGTGGCCCTTTCGTTAAGTTTGGAGCCACCTACGCAATACAAGCCTCCATTCGCGTGCGACCTGGTCTCTTCTTACATGTCAAGCAGTGGCTCGTTGCAACTTCCTCAAGCGCAGGCGAAGGTGACCAGCTCCGATGCATCACAACAAAAGCCTTTAGCCCTCCCTACACAATCGAAAAACCCAGATACATCTTCACAAAACACTGCTGATGAGGACGACAAGTCCGCCGTCAAGGATACCCAATCCATTCCTGCTCCCATAACGGAGCAAACGCTCTCTAATATGCATGGCATTGTGCCGACGCTTCAGTATGTATCAATCCTAACGCGTGCGTGTTACTGACTCTGCTTTAGAAATATTGTCGCCACCGTGAATCTTGAGGCTAGACTCGATCTTAAAACCATCGCGTTGCATGCGCGTAATGCTGAATACAACCCTAAGGTATGCATGTGCGTGTGAATGGTGTATTGATGCTGTGCGCAGCGTTTCGCGGCCGTTATTATGCGTATTCGTGAACCAAAGACGACAGCACTTATTTTTGCCTCGGGGAAGATGGTCATCACAGGTGCGAAAAGTGAAGACGACAGTCGTCTCGCCAGTAGAAAATATGCCCGCATTATTCAAAAGCTTGGATTTGAAGCTCGCTTCAGCGAGTTCAAGATTCAGAATATCGTGGGTTCTTGCGATGTCCGCTTCCCCATTCGCCTTGAGGGCCTGGCGTACAGTCACGGTGTTTATTCATCATACGAACCAGAACTCTTTCCTGGTTTGATTTATCGAATGGTGAAGCCGAAAGTCGTCTTGCTTATCTTTGTATCAGGGAAGATTGTCCTGACTGGAGCAAAAGTGCGTGAGGAGATCTATACCGCTTTCAACTTAATTCTTCCCGTGCTCTCGGAATTCAGAAAGCCCTGAAGTGAGCGAGCAATCGTTTCGCCTTCGGTTTTATCCGAACCCTCCCACGATCATGGTGCCCGCATCAACCGACTATGGTTTCCTCGCCATAGTCTTCCTTTACTCCGCTTCCTTTTTCTCTTCTTCCCCTGTCTCCCATCCTCTCCCTCTTTTGCAACGTTTGTATTATGAATGGCAGTTAACATAGACGATGCCTGTAAAAATGTACATCTTCTAATGTCGGCTACGGAGTACGCTCAGCACATTGTGCTAGTGCGCGCGTTTCGTGATTACGCGTCTCATGTCGGGCTCACGCATGACTGTTTGAGGATATGCCACGTGACCTTCGGCGCCATGCATGGATGGCTTGTCTTTCGTTACGTGTACCTCGTATTCTTGTTTTAAATGATGGCGACACAGCGACTAGGCCATATGCTCAGGGTAGCATTGCCTGTGCGTCACGGACTATCGTTATATACACGTAACCGCATTGCTGTGTCTTACGTGCCTCTGACGCAGGCAGCTAGGCTGGCTGGTGTCGTAGCGGCACCACGTGCCTTTTCGCTTTGGAGCAGTGCAACCGAAGGAAATGAAGCTGCTCGCAAAGCGGTTTTTGAACGTGCGAGTGAAATCGCAGAAAAGGTTGAGGAAGTTCCCTCCAACTTTCACGAGCGCGCTCACGAGGTGGGTCTCTCTGTGCATGACAGACTCGCACAAGCCGAAGAGACCGTTCACAGTGCACTGACACATGAGGGTGAAAGCATTTCTCATGCGGCGCAACTAGCAACAACGGATATGCAGGAACTTGGACTGGGAGGCTGGTCGCCATCGGGACTCCTCCAGCATTTGCTCGACGGCGTGCAGTACTATACAAATTTGCCGTGGTGGGCTACGATCATTGTGGTCACTTGTGGGATCCGCTTGGCGATTGCCCCTCTTCTGGTATATGTACAAGCCAACTCAATTCGTCTTTCAAACATCCAACCACAAATGCAGGCAATGATCAAGGATCTTGAATATGCGAAATCGACGGGGAATCAACAAGAAATGCAGAACGCTGCGATCAACGTTCGGAAGTTACTGTCCGACAATAATTGCTCTCCATTCAAGTCGCTCCTCTTGCCAGCCGTACAAATGCCCATTTTCTTGTCTTTCTACTTTGCACTGACGGGTCTGGCAAAGGCGCCACTACCGGCGCTCACGACAGGAGGCATTGCATGGTTCCCGGATCTGACGCTCGCCGACCCGTACTACGCTCTTCCTATCATTAGTTCGGCTATGACGCTCCTTGTACTTGAGACTGGTGCCGAAACAGGTACAACGGCGATGAATCAATCATCACAAGCTCGTTTTATGAAGAACGTGCTCCGTGGTGTGACAGTGTTGGCTGCATGGCTCATTTCCAGCTTCCCCTCGGCTGTACTGCTATATTGGTCAACAACTAACACTTTTTCATTATTCCAGCTACTTGCTTTGCGTACGCGTTTCCTTAAACGTCTTTTGCGTTTGCCTGAAAAGGTTGAGCATCCCGTCAAGCCTCATATCAAAGAAAAGACATTCATGGAAAATATTCGTTCAAGTATGAACAGCGGCAATGCTCGTCCGAGCGCTGCGACGCCTGTACGTCGTCCTTCTTCTGCTTTCTATCGGAAACCGCAAGATACGCCAGAAGTTATGAGCCAGTCACGTACGCGCGCGCTAGACTCGCTCATGTCTGATGACAAGAGCGTCAAGACATCGCGGGCTTCTAGTGCAGCAAGTGAACTCAACCAAGCCGAGAAGCAGTCACGTCTAGCAGCGGCGCGGGAACGTCGTCTTCGACAGCGCAATTAAGGAATTGATTTTTTTTCTCGTGCATGTTCCATGTTGGCATAGCCATCGTTCCTATCGAGACTGCCGAGGAAGTGCAGTACCCCCAACAGTTAAAATAAATCTATGAAATTAAAAATAACATGCGAATAGAATCCGAGTTGATGAACTATCTTGCAGAATTGTGTCTCATTGCTTATGTCAGTCAGCCTCGCGTCTCATGTAACATTCATAGTTTGACTTGGCATTGGCACTGGCATGTCGAATGGCCGAACCTTTGCTTCAGGATGGACCGATTGCCTCGTACTTCGCTGGTACGCACAACACATTTGGTCTCATATGACGCTGCAGCTGTAGGCATGGATCCTTTGCCGGAACGAGAAACAACAGCGCCGTTCGGCCAGGAATCGATGTGGACGCGCGTGAAACGCTGTCTGTGTCCGAGGCCTACTTGCACAGAAGTGGCGATGACAGATTTGATTCGAGAAGCTGAAGCTGTTGCATATGCACCAGACCATGGTTTGTATGAGTTTTCGGAGAAGTTCAAATATACCATTGCTACATCATACCTTCTAGCACCGACATTGTCTATTTCCATGTACGAACGACGGAGCGATGACGAGCAGATGAGACCGTCTAAACCCAATGATTCATGTCCACACACAAACATATACCGCGTCCCTTTTCCAAATGCACAGCATCATGTATCTGGGTCGATTCGTCCGGCCATTCCTCTCATTCACGCCACTGGAGCTGTTATTCTGTTCTGCGCTTTAATCGCATTTCGTGTGCCAATCGCCTATGTGATTCTAATGATGGTAGCACTGGATGCGCTCACATTGATGCCAGTAGTCTCGGAATCAGCACTATGGCGACCACGTACTCTTTCGTTTTACATGTCCTCGCCGCCCACCAAACATCCCTCGTTCTTGGCTGCCAACGTACCCAACCCTATCTGGATGGCCGATGAGCGTGTTCGTTTGCAAGCGTGTATTTTACTGCAAGTGCAAGAATTTGTTGCTGCCGCTCAAGCGATGGACCATTCTATTAATGATGCGTTGGCCGCTGTCCAAGAGGTTGAGCTTGTGTCTCGAGGTCACAAACTTACGTCTCCTTTGGCTCCCATCTCCCGCATTGAAACTGCCGCTTATATGGGCGACGAGGGAATGCCCCAGATGCGGCGAGCGACTTACCCTCAGCGCCTAGTATCTTTGCGCAAAGAAATGGTTGATGCACTCGAAGAGTCAACCTACTTTTGTGATGCAGCACGTAGGCGCCTCGAGAAGCATCAGGTCGTTGGTGATGACCAGCTGGCTCGAGGACTGACGACAGTGCGCCACAAACCGAAAAGGGGAGAATTGACGCTATCGACGTCACCGACGCCTCGCACGTTGTCACTCACAAGCACAGGCACACCAACGCATACGCCGTATCGGAAGGCGCAGCTGCCAACGGCTACATACTCGTCACAAACGGAGCCAAGTGACATTCTGCACCACAGATCTCTCATTTCGCCGCTGCCTGGCCGCAGCGACGTTTCGGACGAATCACCTGGCGGATACTTCCAACAACGACCGTCTGGACAGGATCGACTAACACTTCTCTCACTTCGAACCGGTTTTGAGGGTATGCACAGCGCGCGACAGTCTCTTTTGTATGTGCTGCTGTGTCTTGATTGGGATCGGATGCATGCACATTCGACGTACGAATCACTTTTGTCGTTTTGGAACACAGAAGTTCTTCAAGGTGTGCTGAATTCGTTGACGACACACTTTCGGCACACCGCACAACGCATGAATCGCCAGCTGGAGCAACACATGATTCAAGATACGGCTCCCATGCCATCCACGTCAACTTTGTTGCATCATGTTGGCATGGGAGACTGCATGACAGAAATGGCGCGTATGCTTCGTACGATTCAATGCAAACTGCATGTATGTGGCGAAGAGCTGGATCTTAAGATACCCAGCTTGCACGGTATGCCAAATCCAAGTCAAGAAACAACTCATGATGAGGACAAGGTGCGTACCGTCTTCGAGAGTATGCGAGAGGATTTATTAGCGCTCTCATCGGAGTGGGAGGCTGGTAGCCGTATATTGGATCCCAAGCCACCAGAATTGTCTCCACCTGCAGTCGAAATCCCTCACTTTCCGGAGACGAAAAGTACAATGCTTCATTTGGATGAGGATGCACAACCTATCAATATGCTGAGCGACGAAAAAAGCGAGTTTCAGAGCGGGAAGCATGATTCATACATGTTGCATTCCTTGTTATTAGATTCAACTTCTCCCTCACATCTTCCTGCAGCTACAGGTCAGGAGGAAGTATTTGAGGGTTCATCACGCTCTTTTGGAACGCGGCGCGTTCCCCCTGTTTCGATGCTGCCGCGTGCCGAACGTATTCGACTCATGAACGAAAAGCGCCGAAAGCGCGCAGACAGAGCGGACGAATTTCAGCCCCACTTTATGGTAAACGAGCTAAAAGGCGTGTTAAAACGTCGTACTGATACCATGCCATACAGAAGATCAACCACCCCACCCACGCCTACAACCACCTCCTCGACGCCGACGTCATCCTCTCGAGCCATCATAGCCCCGTGATATCCCCTGTAACTCTTGCTGATGTAATGCGCGTTGTCTGCACGAACTCACTCTGCACGTGGCGTAAATCACATACGCCACGCGCTCTCACGGCACCAGTCCAACCACATTCGATCGACACACATATTCGTTGAGGTGCAGGAGGGTGGCCTCAAAAGCTCAGGCACTTCGGGTTAGCAAACATGGCTTCCACACATGATGTATCGCATCCGGGTTTGCCATTGGCGCATGGAATGTATGCTTCATCGACGGCAGCTGCACTAGATCCTTTCCTTGAGCCAGGACCGATGAATCGCCTATACTTGTCGCTACGGTCTGGAATTCCCTCACAGGTGGACTGGGCATTGGATCGTCTCGCAGCATATACTTACGAGATGCCCGATAGATTCTTGCTAGCTGACTACCCTGGCATGGCTGATTCGTTGGCCAGCTTTATGTTATGCTTGTGTCTTGCGGTACGTGGTCTGCCACGTTCTGAATGGGATACGATGCAGCGCGCGTATAATGTAAATGGGACGCTCGTTGACCAAGGCATAGGCGGTTCCGAGTACGGGTATTCTGGGATTGCTGCTACCAGTGTCAAACTGGCTCATCTGACGCTACCTACTGCTGTCGTCGGGACCAAGTCCGCCTTCCACCCTCGTGCGCATGCTCGGGATGCAGCGATCTTGCGTCGAGCTATGGAAGCAGCGCTTGTGCTACGAAACCTAGCACTGTCACCAGCCAACTTGACGACGCTAGTCCAGATCCCATATATCTTGGACGTTCTTCACGACTCGCTTGCGCTAGAAGATCATTTGGATGAATGTGTTGACATTCGGCCAAATGTGCTCGATATGCTCGAATGCATCGCATCACGACTGGTGCTGAGTGATTGGGTCCGCCAAAAATACGTGCTTGGCATGGCCGTGCATCCTCCGCATTTTGTAGAAGATCGGATCTTTGTGATGCTGCATGAATGGATACACACTTCCAATGACCGAGCCCTGCTTCTTGGTGCCTTGCGCTGTTGCCGTGCATTCGCATCGAATATGTCAAATGCCTCTGCGCTAGCAGAGATCGATTTGCATTTCCACGAGACGTCCTTGGGTCTTGTGTCGCGATGTATCTCACTGCTTCCGCTTACGCAAGACCCGGAACTTTTGGAAGCGGTGCTTGATCTATTATATCAGCTTCTCTCGATTGACGATAACGTGATGCTCCTAGGTGCGTGTCGAACAGCCCAAGCATCTACACGCATACAGGCGATTGTTCGCTACCTGGTACGGAACTTGAATCTCGGAAAATCGGTGTGGGAGCGGGACTCACCGTCAACGGCAAACCAGCATGCATGGTGGGCTGGCCATATACCGAATACACAGCGGATCCGACAGATACGAGAGGTCGAGCTGCGGGAAAAAATGTCGCCCATGGAGCGGCACCGGTGGAGAGTGCTGCCGCCTGAAATTCAGGCACGCATTGAAATGATGCCTGAGCCAGAGCGGGGCACAGCATGGATGAAAACTCTCTTCGAACACGACTCTGATGGTGAGGTCACACAGATGGAGTTTTGGATTGCCTATCGAGACCAATTTACACCCCTTGCGAATGCGGGTGGTCCTCCGCTCCAGCCAGCAGCGAATCTGATCCGCCATGTGTCACAAACATTTCCTGGCGCCGCTGCCATGGTGATTTCTGCTGACGCTGGTGCACAACCACGCTTTGTGATTCGAGGCATTGCACCGCGCCTTCGTGAAAGTCGAGGACCCGTGTGCTTGTGGGTTGGCTGTTCATCACCACATGTGCATACATGGGCCCAGATTCGAGAGCATTATGACGCACATACGCAGCAAGCCAGCGATGGCCTGTGTCGGTGCCTGGGATGTGCGTATGTTGCCCCCAGTGACGATGAGGGCGAGCAACGTAAGCAGCTACGCATGCATGTCTCGACGCACTTACCGCCAACGCGTGATGCCAACGTGTTTGTGGCACCTTCTGCGCCTCCTGCTACCGGCACGCATGAACGGCCTGGACTGATTCAATTTGAAGTTGAGCGAACGCCCTCTGTGCCTACTCATATGGTTGGACAGCCACCGACGCCATGTGGTGTGGCGTTCCTATCGTTGCTAATTCTGCGCTACATCACAAGAGTATCGTCTTCTGTCCTGCGCCGGGATGGGTATGGATGCCCTAACTATGTGTATGGTGGAGCAGTGGCATCCACCAAGCGACCAGCAGAGAGAGAGGAGTATTTTGGATTCCCGCTCTCCTCTCTAACAGAAGACTCGCAAGCACAAAACGATGCACGTGCCTCGTCACTTGATGAAGAATATGCACAAGCCGCAGAACAAATCATGTATGCGATGGCTGGGATTGAGGATGTACTAGTTGAGACGTCACTACGAAATGATATACTGTGTCGCCTCGCCAATGACACATTGGTCGCGCTTCGTCCCGTAGAAGACTAGAACCTGATGTTATTTGACATGGGATGACTACTACTACTGCTGCTGCTGCTGCGACTAATATATTATACGTCAGTGATGCTGTTGGTCCACATTAAGGATGAGGGAGTGATGGCAGCTGTGCAAGGTTACGGCGCGCTCTAGTCCATCATTCTAAGTATGTTTTCCCGTCATGCAGATCGGCAGTCTAACATGTGCGAAATGTTGCCTGTGAAGCAACAAAGAAAAATCCTTTGGACTAAACTTGCTCGCTCACATTCCATCAAAATATACCAAACCATACTCCTGCTCCTCACCCCTCGCCCTCATATTTGTACGTACCTTGTTGCTTTTATTCGTCACGCGGAGGACAATAGATTCACAATGAGCCCACTCATCCATGACGTCGTGTTGCACACGACGAAATTCATGGACATAGTCCTCAAAAGCTTTGCGAAGATCTGCGACCTTATCACGCTCAAGCTTTTCGACTTCCAACTTGCAGAGACGCGTGACTTCTTCGAACCGAGTATGAAGAGCCGCGTGTGCGATTTGTGCGTGTGTTAGAGCATGGTTCTGTGCATCAATATGAGCGTCATTTGGCCTCGCATACTTTGAGCGAACACGCGAAAGTTCATCGTCGGCATGTTGCCATGCCTGCCAAACTTCTTCGCGCGTAGCAAAGGCTTTGCGGATGCTGCCGACCATGCGTTCATATTCATACACGACCAGACCCAAAACATTGGCCTCGTGATCTGCTAATGCGGTCGACGCCTGCGCCGACCGCTTTTTCATGTCTCCCAACGCCGCAAAACATGTGGATACACTGCGGGACAAGTTGCTGCTAGAGAGTGCCACAAGACTCTGGTACAATTGCTCTTGGGCAGCTGCGAGGGCCATGCGTTTCTGAGACAGGACCGAGATACCCTCAGCCATCTCCTTCATACGGACTTCGAATTGGCCCAGATAGTCCAGCTGTCGAGAAAACCAGTCATCTGGATCCTCAAAACGGTATTGCTGTAGCGCCTGACTCCATCCGAAGTACGTCTTATACTCAGGTGTGATGACGCGACCCTTCCGAGCATCACGGTCGTGGATATCGGCGGATAAATTCGAGCTTTCCAAAAACAATTTCAAGTCGTCGTCTCTTTGCAACATGGGATGAAGCAAGATTTTGTGCAACGCGCGCTCTAGCGACCTGCGCCGGAATTCGACGAGCTCTGGTGCAAAGCGACCCAACTTGACCTTTTCGGGGATCGGTGGCACGACTACGCCTGGATGATTGTGCACCATGGCAGCATGAAGCCAACGGAAATCACTGTACCGACGCAGTACAGAAAGCTCTGGCCGCGCAAACCAAGGCGCATTTGTTGTGAGGCGAACAGTGTATACGACATGTGCTGTCACAGGATCACCCACACGCTGCGGATCACCCACGCGCACGGTAAACTCAACAGGGGGATCGCACTGCGTCTCATTCGTATGGTCGCTGGTCTGCAGCTGTTCTGATGGTGTCCTTGTGCCGTAGCGCTCCAAATCATCGTCCTCGTTGTGGCTGTTATGGTCCGCCACTGCAGGCGCCGGTAGCGCCTTATCACCCATGGCACCTAGACTAGAGTCCTCGCTGTTAGAGACGTTCTTCGTACCTTGGTTATGGCCCATGTCTTGCCGAGTGGGCTTGGTTCGCTCAGAGTCAGAAACGGATGCTGAAGGTGAGGAATTGTTTATGTCAGGCTTGGATTCCAACTGACTCTGGGACTCAGTGGATTTGGATGACGACGTCGGTGGGCCGCAGCGGGCCAGGTAGTCGCGCCACCACTCTTCAAACAGCACACAGTGCACATCAATGCCCAAGTCGGCAGTGGCTTGGACATCCAAGTGGCAGTTGCCAGGCCGTTGCGTGGCAGCACGTGGATCCTCTTCAAACTGGGGATCCAGATGGTCCGTGGAAGACACGGCTTCGCCACACACATCATTCCACAGGCGGGAAAAGGTGAGACACATGTCATATTTAGTCATAGACTCCTGGGCAGAAAAGTGCAGCGCACTTGGCATAGGCGATGAGGACGAATGGAGTCGCTTCTGGTAGAGGGTGGCAAGCTGCTCAATGACGCGCGCGACATCAGTCACGTTGGTTGGATACCGCACAGAGTGTGCATCCATGCGGACACGACTTCCCCGCGGTTGAATTGCCTCAAGAAGTACATTCACGGCCGATTCTCCGGGAAAGAGAGTTTCGCCGTACAAGACAGGCAGGCGAAGATTAGTCGCATGGCCTGGCAATGCAGAAGCCAAGACGGCCGATTCGCCATCGCGCTTACTTCTTCCATACGCGTTCAATGGGTTTGTGGCATCTGTGACCGCATAGGGGGGATTGCGCCCGTCAAAGACATAGTCCGTGGAAATATGAATCAAGTAGGCAGGTGGGTCCAGCTCCCGACATGCCTTCGCGAGCACAGCAGGCGCCTCAACATTGAGCTTCTTGACTGCATCGGGATTCTGTTCAACAACATCGGGGCGTCGCTCTGCAGCCAAGTTGATAACAACCTCAGGATGCTCACGACGCACCACATGATACACAGCGTCTGCGTCTGTGAGATCCAGCTGCTGGATGGCGTCAGAGGCTCGTGAAAATGCCAGACCCACGACATGATGTCCAGCCCGGACGCACGTCTGCATAACAGCACGCCCCAGCAAGCCAGAGGCGCCAGTCACCAATACCTTCATACCCGTATGGTCGGATAGTCCGACCAGAAGGAGTCCGTATGTCGGCACAAAAACAGATGTGAGGAAACTTTGCACGGGACTTTCGAAGCTCAATGGCGCCGGCGCTGCGCCGCGCTCGTACTGGGCCGAAGGCCAACGGACAGCGGTGTATTATGTAAGTATGCATACCGCCTGGCATGAGAAAGCGAATTGGGATGGGTATCTGGGCAGTTTGTGTGTGAGGAGAGGAGGGGAGAAAACTCGGCTAGATGTGGCTTAGGAGCACGTCGAGCCGGCGCATGTAGCTCGGCATGGCCAGCATGGTGAGGAAGGGAATAGAGCCTAGCAAGTTAGCGAGAAAGAAGCCGATATATTGTAAATCGAGATCGCCCAGTTTCGGACGGTATACAAAGACAAGGTGGACACATAGATAGGCACCATTCGAAGCACCAAGTAGGAGGACCGCGTGAATGAGCTTTTGCGCCGTGAACTCGAGCGCATCGCGAATTTTTGGCTTCAGTTCAAGTGAGTATGTGCCATTAGGGTGGACATCTTTCATGAGCTGTGCATCGGACATGTGTCCGCCGAGTCGCTCGCTGCAGCCGAGTGCGCCGGCAACGAGTAGACATGGCAAGACGACGCCATTCGGATCCCAGTAAGCTAGTGCTAGCGAGATAAGAGCAAAGATCCACCTGAATTTCGGGTGTCGAAGCGGAAAGGGTAGCATTAGCTGGCGCAAACAATTTTGGGCCACAGAGAGCCAGCGGTCGAGCAAGACATCCAAATATAGAAGACAGGTGATCTGTACGACATGTTGGCACACTCTTGCGCAAGTGACCCAGTCATGCTCCTGGTTCGGAAAAAGCATGCCGATCATGCCAAGGAGTGCAATTCCACATGCACCTATATACATAGGCAGGAACAATTCATGCCTAGCCCGGTATGCAAAAATGCAGAATAAAGTTGAGTACAATGCGAAGACGACGAGTAGCGCGGTCGAAAGCACATAACGAAGGGTGGTTGGCGCAGATACACGCATGAAACAGAGCGAGCACACTTCCTATGTGCGTGGTGGTTGAGTAAGAATGTTGTCACACATGAAGACGCGTTCTCGTACGAGCCAGCAAGCGATCGTGCGAGCCAAGCAAGGAACCAAAGTACCTCCACCTGGTCACGTCTCAATCCCCGCTTTTGTTACCAAAAGGTGGTGGTGGTGGTGGTGTTGTAGAGGGGCTCATTCCCACTCTACAAGAGTCAGAGACAGGCGCGCGTGATGGAAGTGGCCTGGGAAAATGCGCTGCGAGCATGCAGCATGCAAGAAACGGGCTTCGATGAAAATGCATGGAGTCTTGTGTCGGACGCGTACGACCCACGAAATCCATGGACAACGGAGGAACGCCATCAGTGTACGTGAGGAACAAGCATGTGCGTGCTTGCAAGCGGAATATCGCATGCGCGTACGTGCGAGTACATGGAAAATGTCGTGTGCATATGCTCACATCATATCAGCGGAGGTGCAACGCGCTGTTGCTGCGATGTCGGGGGAAAGGCAGGAACGATGGTTCGCGTGGTTTCTGGATACGTGCATGACAGCTTTTCATAGTGTCTGCACAAAAGCATTGGCAATATGCCCTGCATCGGCGTCGAAAACGACCGCAGGTCCATCGTCAGCAGCCGCAGCTTTCCCTGGTGCTATCGACACATGCTTCCAATGGATCTGTTCTCGACAGGTGCTTGTGTCAGAGATAGAAGGCTCAGGGGCGGAACACATGGCCCAGTTTCTATTACGATGCAAGACCATATTTTCAGCAGCCATGCCACCTGGTATGCATGAGGTGATACTGGCGTTTTTGGCAAGCACGTTGCAGGTAAAAGATGCAAGAAGCATCACCATGGAGCCTGTGAGTGTACAAGTATGTGCGCAGCTTCGCGCGCTGGGTTTGGATGCACTCATGCAAAGTTCCATGACGCAGACAGCGACGCAGATGCTGCAGCAGGCGACGCGGCATGCGATGCATCACGCATCGTCGTTGGAGCAAGCCGTGTATCCGATGCTCCAGGCCCTGTTGTGCGAGCAGCTCATGCCGGCACTCGGCGCGATCCTCGACGCGCGGCCTGACCACATGTGTGAATGGGAGCCAGCCGCAGGCACCGGGACGACTCAGATGCCGACGTCGTTAGCGGGAGTGCCGCTGCCGGATGCGTGGGATATGAGCCTGTCCATGGCGCGCGATGACTCGAAGCACGCGCCAGACACGGACCGAGAGTCATTGTATCTGCGGCTCGAGTACTCACTAGCCAAAGCCGTTGGTCAGCACCGGCTGACGCAGCTGTATGCGCTGGTTGGTGCGTATCCACGGAGCCGAGCGGCGATGCAAGACGTGGTGTTGTGGCTGGAAAAGACGGATGAACGCACGGAACTAGCGCGTGCTTTCTTACAGGCACTGCATGAGCGACTCTTGCACCCCGATGTCGACACGCATGCCATTCTTGTGTACTATGTGAATATTGTGTATGCGCTGCGGATTGTCGACACGTCGGGCGTGGTGTTGTCGCGCGTGCTTCCACCGGTCCAGCACTATCTCCGCACGCGGAAGGACACGATTCAAGCTGTGGTGCATGCCCTATTGGGAGATGATGCGGCATTTGAGCTGCTTCGCACGGAGCTCGTGCATACACAGCCGGCCGAGCCTGACGTGCCGAGTGGTGGCGGCTATGCTGTCGGCGCAGCGACGGCGGAAGAGGAGGAAGAAGAGCAATACACGCGGCTTGAGTACTGGACGGATCCCACATGGGCACCGCGGCCGGTGGATGCAGGACCTGCGTTCAGCCACATGCGAACACGAGACGTGGTCGGCCTGCTCGTGTCGATCTTTGATGATCGGCAGGGATTTTTGCATGCCCTAGAGCAGCACACGGCGCAACGGCTCGTGAAGACGATGGACTACGATACATCGCGAGTGCAGCGGAACAATGCGATTTTCAAACGGCGTTTGGGCGAGCAGAATCTGCATCATTGCGATGTGATGCTCACGGATGTGGCATGGTCGCAACGGTTCGATACACACTTCCATGCGGTGGCGCACGGCGGCATGGCCGATCATGTGCATCCAATGGTGATTTCACGGCAGTTTTGGCCAGATCTCGATACCCGCATGTACACGCTGCCGAAGCGACTCGCTGAGGCCCTTGAGAAGTATGCAGACTTTTATGCGGCGCAGCACCCAGCGAAGCGCGTGAAATGGCTGCCACATGTCGGTAGTGTGGACGTGGACATTGAGCTGGAGCAAGGACGGGTCATTTCGGTGCGCGTGACGCCACTGCAGCTAGCGGTGGTCGAGCTAGTCGCGGGCTTCAGTACCGATGGCCATCGTGGCCACAGCGGCGCATTGACTACGATCGACACGGACGCTGGCCGAAGAAGCATCACGGCCGATAATGTCGCTACGGCATTGGGGCTTGAGCAGGGAGCCGCGCTAGACGTGCTCCGCTTCTGGGCGGCACAGGGTGTCGTGAGCGAGTTACCGGCGCCAGCGACAGGGGCGTTCGAGCTATGTGACGACACGCCGCAACTCCGTGCTTAGTAGCACATAGGCGAGCAGACTATTTTCGCGCGCTGTCCGCACGATTTGAGTGCCTGTGCTGGAACGACAAGCACGCCTGCGTGTGTCGTTCGAATCCGGCGCAAGCAGCGCGGACTCCAGCACGAGCCGGCACAGTGTGCGCACGTCCAGTTCGGCCTGCGTGAGACGCAGCGCGTCGGCATGGGCCGTTTCCATGCTGGCACGAAGGAACGAGGCCACTTGCTCGGCCGAGTGAGGATCCGTCATGCAGAACGTCAGGTCCGTGCGAGGAGAGCCAGGCGGCATGTGCACGAGCTTGATGGTCGGGCGGGCTGTGCTGGTCTCACACACGAGCGGCAGGTGGCGCGGCAGAGGCGACTGCATCGGCTGGTGCTGTTCATTCATGTACCGGGCCGCATGGCGGCCTGTGCGCAGGAACAGCAGGTCGTAGGAGCCAGGCGTCGTCGCACACACACTGAATTCTGCATGCGCCGCGTGGGTGAAGGAAAGCACGGGCGGGTCAATGTACAAGCCGCGGCCCACGAGCCGGATGCGCACGTCGGAGTCAGGGGCATCGAGCGACACGCGCACTGGTGCACTGGGTACACCAGGCTTGAGTGGCTCCGCACACAGTGCGTCGGCATCGAACGACACGGCGCGCCAAGCGTCGCGTGACACGGTTGACGTGAGAGGCGATGTCTTGATGGCGAGATACACTTCACTGAGCAGACGATCGCTGATGGTCTTCTGTGTGTCGTGGACGCGGAACAGCATGACAAACTTGTCGACAGACAGGGCTGGATTGGGCCGCGCAAACAGGCCTGTGGCATCGTGGAGCGCGTCATTCAAGCCCAGCAGAGCAAACGTCAGATCGGTCGTGAGCTCCAGCGTTAGGCCAGCATGCTCACTCGCATTCGCAGCGTGCCAGTGCGCAGCAAACGCGAAGAGAAGCACTTCGAATGTCGGCATGTCACGCGGCCATCGCAAGCTGGCGAGCAGCGCGCGGAGTGCAAGTTCCAAAGGCGCGCCCGCAACACAATGTTGTGCCACATACTGCTCCAGGACAGCATGGTTCGCGAACAAAAAGTCCGACACAAAGCCTGCATCAAGTGCCGTGCATGAGTGCAGCAGCTGCGCATATGCACGCGGCTCCGGGCCGCGCAAGCGTGCGTCGTTCATCAGCTGGTGCAGCGTCTTTGTCGGATTGACATGCAGGTGCGTGATGCGCTGACGAACGAGCGCATCGAGTTTGGCCGTGCGCTCCACGAGCGACGATCCCTCGTCAATACATGTGTGTTGCAGGTCTAGCACCGCGAACGGCGTACACGACTCGCTGAGGTCCGGCACACTCGCGAGCTTGCGAATGATAAAGTCGGAGAGCGACTCGCCCTGGCGTGGGAGCACCACCGGCTTGGCAACTACCATTATGTCTTGAAATACAAACACGTACCGGAGCTTGACATACTCGTCGCCAGCCGTCTGAAGCAGCGGCAGGACACGCAGCAGCTGGCGTGGTGGATCCATAGCCAGGTCCAGCGGCATTTCCGCTGGTAAGCGCGCCAGCACATGCCGCAGTGGGCGTGGGAGTGTTTGGTTCCAGCGCATCAGGGCTGCTGGTGTCACAGGGAGTGTCACGACCTTATCGTGCAAGACGGACTCGCCTGATTCCCCCAGCAACACGATCGACGCCATCGCCACGTGGCTAGGGTCAGTCGACGGCACCTTTGCTTGCCGTCGGAGAGAGCCCAGAGCACGACGCGACGTTTTGCGCCGAAGAGAGCCAAACAGACGCATGACTCGCGCTTCTTTCTTTGGGTCGTCTGCCGCAACGTCTTCCCGCGGGAAGCCGCCGCTGCTGCTGCTGCTGCCACCAGTGCTGAAAGAGCGTGTATGTAACAAAGGCTTGGGCACGGTCGGAAGCGCCTCGAGCGAAGGCGTTGGACTCTGTCGTAACTGTGCGCCATAAAGTGAGTCGCCAAGCCGATGCTCGCCCCGTGGCTCTGGCAGTGGCGGTACTGGCGGCAGCTGGGCAGACGATGGCAAACGTGGAAGCGGCTTTTGCCCGCCATCGTCATGCGACAGCGATGGAGACATACATACGGGCGTCGCGACACGCGAGCTGGGCACCGAGGAAATCACATGCGCAGCAGGTGCTTCGGGCGAGGGATCTCCCCAAGGTATTGACACAGCGGGCAAATTCGCGGCTGCAGGTATAGTGGGTGTCGACGGTGAGGGTGTCACTGATACGCCCTGCATGGGCTCGGCCTTTTTCTCCGATATTTTGCCTGACCGGGGGACCTGTGTGTCGAGCTGCGCTGTATGAGAGGTGACTCGTGTGAGCTTGGGAGCTGCGAGAGTCGATGGCGGTGTAGCAAGATCAGGAGCGTATGGGGCATGGGGGGCATTCGCAGCCTTGTCGGCACGCCTTGCCTCTGACGCTTCCCGGACTGGCTCTGCTTCTTTGGCTTCCTTCGCCTTCCTGGTTTCGTTTGTTTCTCTGACCTCTCTCGCTTCTTCGGCCTCCGACGTCTTTCTCGTTCCTGCATTTTCATCCGAGGCGGCTGGCTGTTGATGCGGTGCTGTCGCAACGCTCGTCTCACGAAGCCAGCGCTCGCCTGGTAACAGCATACCACCTTGTCCCACAGGCGGAAGTGCTGCAACGCCATCCACAGCTCGTGGAACGATGGGTGCAGATGATATAGGAGCAAGACCATATGGTGGTGATACAATCGGACTTGTCGAGTCATAGTCATACAAGGACACACGCCAGCTCGATGTGCTGTTCGAGTCGTGCGCCACTGTGCTGCCGTCATCGGACGCAGCAAGTTCGCCGGACCCCTGCATCGGAGGACTGCCCTGGATCGGGGTGATCGCGCCTGGCGCCAGTGCGTTTTCCTGCGGCGTGCGCCCGTGCCTGCGGTACAGGTGCATGCGTGCATTGTTGCGAGCCGACACGCTGCGCATGAGAGTCGCGCGGCGGGGTTTCAGGAGTGACACGCCAGCGCCCGGCCCTGAGGTGTCTTGCACAGCATGAACAGATACATCTTCGTCAGAAGTGACGGTATCGATCTCACCGCGGCTTTTGTTCGTATCGCGCACGAAGGCAAACATGTCCGCATAAGAGATAGGCGTCGTAGCGCCCAAGAGCTTCTGCATAGTGTAAGCACGAGCGACCTGCGACGTCGCACTAGTGCTGGCTGAGCGAGACAGGCCAGTCGGACGCCGTTCCTGGATGATGCGCTGCCGCAGCTGCTCCAGCGATGGCAACTGGAATTGAGCGATAGGCGGCTTGTAGTGTGGTTCGTCCACACGTTTCACACTGTCATCAATTTGTTGTATAGATGGTAAAGATGGTATACGAGATGGTGACGATGACTGCTGGATTTCTCGTTGTGACGCAGCACGCCGAAGCTTGGCAATGGCATCGAGTCGTGTTGACGCACCGACGGGACTGGTCCCTGCTCCAGCAAGCGCAACGGGCGGACTATTTGTTTCCGCCGTCTCCGAGGACGCGGCGGCCTCGCCACGCATAGAACAAACAAGCTGTTTGTTCTTTTGTCAATGCTCCTGACCGACCGTGACCTGCTCTTGTTAGGGTCTTGGCTTCGTTCGTACTTCGAAGCAACAACAACCAACACCCCTCGGCACCGCTTCCTCGAACACGCATACACTCTTACATACACACACGCACGCACGCACGCACTTACAGAAATCCGCAACACTTGTTTTGCCCTATAAGGCGCATGAGGCTGACATCCGCATGCACAGCCCGACGGCGCGGCGCCTCCACATTCACTGACCAGGGTCTCGATAGAAACGGCCAAGTTGGCTGGCTGGCTGACCGGCTGGCTGGCTAGTTCTGCAGGAAGGAAAAGTCGAAATCGTCTTTATGTGTGTGCGAGTGGAGCTCAAGACCCCAGGCTTGCCGCATAGACGGACATTGACGTCTCAAAAGCGAAGCAAAGTGTATCACAACACACGAAAGCATGAATGAAGATGTGCGGCAATGGACAACGGAGGATGTGGGACGATGGTTGGAGAAATTGAACTTGCGAGGGTACTTGACCGCATTTGAAGATAACAACATCGATGGCGAGGCACTCTTGCTGATGGATGAGCCTGCTCTCAGAGATATTGGCATCACTTCTATTGGACATCGAGTCACACTACTAGATGAGATCTACCTGCTAAAAGTCGCGCACAAAATCCCCCTGGAACCTGGTGATTGGGTCCCGCAAGGTATGTCCGGTGAAGCCGCACGACTGACGCACACTCAACTCAGAACACCAAAATCCGTCGACGGAACAAGATGAATGGGCGAGCCAGCTACGTCATCGAGGTACGCAGCAATGATCATCCTACCTGCCTAGACTGGTCGCTTACGCACACGTGCTCTGTCTCTCTACAGACGAACGCATACACGTACTTGAGTCGCGCGTGTCTCATCTCAGCACATGTCTCTTGCGCTTGCATGAAGACGTGTCTGTGATCGCCCAATCTCTGAATCCTTCGCACATTGTGCGTCCGCTGCCTGTGCCAGACTCGATTCATGCTCGGGAAAACATGCCAGGGCCTTGGGAAACGGTTGATGCACAGCAACCAAATCCAGACAACCTCGCACACAGTGATGCCCGCGGACAGAAAGTTGATGTGGCACACATTTCGCCGCAGGACCCATATATTATAACACCTGCGTTAGAAGCTGTCGCGGATATGCTCAAACAAAGTGGCCAAGATGCCATACCGCGCAAAGCCCAATGCCATTACACAGTCACGTTCGATGATCCATGCAGCTTTATCTTACCGATGGCTCTGCAGCACTTTGAGATCCATGATGATTGGCACGAGTTCGTCTTGTTTGCTGCAGGCAACACGACAGAGCGGTGTATTGCCTATGATGAGAAACCGCTTATGATTCTTCAGCGAATGCGTGAAATCATGCCGGAGACGAAGTTGATCCTTCGGCGCGTCCACGACATTGAGTCGCCTCTAGTACTTGCACAACGCAAGTTCATTGAGAAGCGCCGTGAGATCCAAAACACAAAGCATGAAGCCATGCGCCTTCGCGCCGCACCTCCTGGTATCACAGTATCGGCCGACTCGCACATCATGTCCGTGCGTGTGCTGTTGACGATGCAAGGCGGCGCAGAATCACTTGCCAATGCACGAACCATGGGACCTGCGGCAGACATTGCGTTTAAAACGATATCGCATGCCGTGGCTATCTATCCGTACGTGTCGGAGCGTGGTGACGAATTCGACATTCAGCCTGGTGACACGTTCATCGTGCTGTCAAAGTGCAAGGGCTGGTGGGCATTGCGTCGCGACTCTGTCGCAGACGGGCGTGGCGATGTCTTCCTGCTGGATCCCGTGAAGCTTGGCGTTGAAATATGGACCGGTTGGGCCCCATCGGGATGCCTGCTTGAATTGACGCGGCCCATGGCCACCATCCTGCAATTGCAGGCGAGTTTCCTACCGCCAGAGTCACCTGAAAAATGGCAGCAAACCATGATGTATGCGCCGCTGTCACTCGCTTATGTGCCGACCAGTGGCACAGCGGCTGTCATGCTGACAGACTTTGCGACACCTGATCATTCGTTTGCCGTATCCGCAGCCGACCGCATACGTGTGTTCAAGCGCTACAATTCCTGGTCCTATTGTATTGTAGATGGCCCACTGCCCAAGCGTGGCTGGGTTCCCACGTGGCTTGTATCTCGACGCCCCGACACGAAGCCGGTAGCCGTCGGTGCCTCGGCAGCCGTGGCTGCACCGCAACCGCCGCATGTGCTGGCAGCCAGTGGAGATGCTCCGCTACGCAGCCCTGTGATCCTGAGGCCCTCCGAACAGGCGTCCAGCTCGTTTCTGCAACAGTGGTAGAGGGTGTGCTGTATGGTTGGCCGACTTGAATGCAAGGATCGCAAAGAGATCCTACATACCCACACGCACATTTCCTGTACATATGCGCTCACCGCAGATACATAGATACACGCTTGGACCTCACACTCGTATTCCGTGTTTGACTATGACATAGCCCACCCCAACGTACATGGTGGTTTGTCAACGGCACAAGAACGGCCCTCCACCCAGACTCGCTGCCCTCCACACTCTGACGCGAGTCAAGGATTCGGACACACGCTTGCAATGCCCAGCCACTCCTTGTAGCTGTCCGGTGCTTTGGCAGATAGGGATAGGGATCTGTTCGTTCCTTATGCGCGGGTGGCACATACTCCTCTCCAGCATCGCTTTGTGCTTCACCGCGGTCGTCGCACATGGAGATCACGCGCATAAACCCACACAGCAAGAGACACGCGCCCCCGTGGATGCACGGCTCTGGCTCCATATTGGCATGGAAGCTACTGCGTGGGCAGTTCTGTTTCCACTAGCCATGGTCCTAGGACTTGTGCGCCACCGATTTCACGTCCCGCTCTCGATCTTGGCCGTCACAGTGTCACTTATAGGCTTTCTCTTTGGTCAGAATCACGGCGGGCGCCAGTTCTCGCACACGGTCCACGGCACCTTTGCCACCATCCTGTTCTTTGCTCTGCTCACACAAGCCGCATGTGGCATATATCTTCGACTCCATCTCACATGGTCGAAGGAAAAATACGTGCGGCCCGTTGTGCTGGGCATCCACGGTGTGCTTGGACGTGCGTTCCCCGTGATTGGGTGGACGCAAATGGTGTTTGGTATCGCGACGTTGCAATCCTGGTGCAATGGCGGGCACCTGGGCCAGTGTCTCGCACACTATATTATGGGCTCAGCATTTGCGGCCTACTCGGTGATTTTGCTGATTATGATGAAGTGCGCTGTTGAATGGCTTCGCAGACGGGGATTCGCCCAGGAATACCTCGACTCGTGGGTCATTTTGCTATGGGGTATTGTCAACTCATTTACCGAGCATCACGGTGGACCCTGGACGCACAAGGATCTTCAGCATACCTTGATGGGCGTGGTATGGTGGGCTGGTGGTGCCGTGGGTATCTGGGTCAGCCGTCGCGGTGCACGCTCCGTGTTCCCTGCGATCATTATCATGCTGACGGGCTGGGCCATGAGTGGGCACAAGCAGGCCGTCGCTATATCGACAGAAATCCATGCTCTTTTTGGCTATACACTCATGGCGGGCGGCTTGTGTCGCGTCATTGAGATTTGCTTCGTCTTGAACGAAGGACCTTCGGGATCCATCCCTCGTGAACGGAGACCAGGCGAATGGTTCCCAGTGAGCATTTTCCAATACTTGCCTCCGTTCCTTCTTGTGTCAAGTGGCATCCTGTTCATGAGCGCGACCGATGAAGAGATGCGTTGGGCCGATGCGAAGGGTGTCGACCACGTTACGTGGGCGCTGATCGACTTTTCCGTCGCGTTTACTCTGTTCCTGTGGTTCAACGTACTGATCGACACCTATGTTGGCTATGGCGGTCGCTACGGCTTGGCTGCGGGTCATGCGAAAGATGAACCCTTTTCTTATTTGGCCATGGAACAGGGTCTGGAGCATGTTGATGAAGATGCCGATGCCGATGCCGACGCAGTTGGCCTAGAACCGTATGGTTCCGCGAGCCATTTTCATGCGTCGGCTTCTCGTCTGAAGGAGCCTGTACAAGCACCCAACACACATGCACAGTCAATGCCAACAAGAGAGCTAAATACAACGCCGCCACTGCCGCCACCGACACACGTGCTCGAAGATAAGGATCCCTTTGATGATAATGACCAGGTTCTTGTGTAGCATTCCACTTATATATATCAAAAAGAAAAAATGCGAGAAAGGTATGGCTAAAATATCCCAACAGCTGCAAGCCCATAATCATATCATGCTACACATGGCTGGATAGACGCTGCTCCCTTGACTTAGTCTTGGTACGACGAAATGATGTCTTGGGCTGTCGGCGCACTATCAGCTGCAGATGCCGCTGACTGGCCGGTCATGGGCACAAAAGGCATGGCATGTGCTTGGGTTGACGACGACGCATGCCCTGCTGTTGTTGGTACCGTTGGCTGTAATGCGGATGGCCCCGAAGCTACGGGAGCCATGTAGACGGGCATAGATTCTGCTCCCGCCACATGGCCAGATGGGCTCAGTGCATCCGGTTCAGACTGTGTCAAGTGAGGTGCTTGCGCCACCATAGATACGGTTGCAGGCTGTTGGGTTGCTGCGGCCGCGATGGGGTGTGAAGATGACATATTTGTAGGAAGGGATGCCGATTCATTTGCAGGAATAGGAGCTGGAGCTGGAATTGTGTTCGTTGGATTAGACGTCGCAAAAGGTGCAGTACTCTCCTGCTGCTGAGGAAGAGACGTGGTAGCGGGCGCTCTAGTACTAGAAGTTATTGTATCAGGTTGGGATGCTGGCGCAGCCGAAGCAGGTGGAATGGACTGATTTGGCTGTGCACCAGCGCCTTGCACAAGCGGTACTTGATCTTCTGGCACAGCTACAACGCCCGTCGTCACAGTCTCACTTTGTTCGGACGGGACAGTGTCTTCCTCAGTAGCTGGTGCTTGAGCCGCTCTATCCTTTGAACGGAAATGGCGGAAGGCCTTCGGATGGATTTTGTGTATAAAAGCAGGGACAAACACCATCTTTTTCGGTTTTGACGAAGCCTCTTCATCAGCAGCCTCGGGTTCAGCAGAGGAAGACGGGTCACCGTCGCCCTGTGACGTGGTTGCAGGTTCTGGCTCTGGCTCCGGCTCTGGCTCTGGTTCTGGCTCTGGACTGGGGATAGGCGGACGAGTGGGCTGCACACGCTCCGGCATAGGATACCTGCCATCTGGAAGTACATTAGGGAGGAACATGACTGCATCTGGGCGCACCATTTCGGGGTGTGGCTGTTCTAATGGCTCAGGAGGCTCAGGCGTCGTGACAGGCGGCCGAGTCGCCCGCACAGGATCAGGCACAGGGTACTTGCCATCAGGCATAGGCCGCGGCAAGAATAGCATGTCATCTGGCTGCATCATCTCGGGTTTCGGCTGCTCCTTGGGTACGGGCGGATCAGGCATAGGCCTTTCCACACGCTGGAATTCTGCCTCTGTCCATTCCCATAGCAGCGTTGGAATGCCCTGCTCACGCATCTTCGCTAGCTTCCCCACAGTCGCCGTACCAGCACTGATACCCATGCCATCTAGCGAGTACACGCCCCCGGCCACGCGCGCTGTAGAAGAGACAGCTAGACGCAGTCCCGCCGACAGCGACACGCCACGTGCATTCTCTCTGCTTTCTTCTAATGCCGCCGGATACCGTGCACTTGTCAGCAGGAAAACATGACGCTCACCACTCTCCTCCAGCGAAAGCTTGGGAGGTGATGCGAGTGAAAATGTTGATGCAAACGGAGCCATGCCTGGTGGCAAACTGCGTGACAACTTGGTGGGCACCGTGCCGGGGTGATCGTGGATAAAGCTTACCTCAGGCGCCAAGGCAGCAAAGTGTTCGAGGCCAAAGGTAATGCACGAGCTTATGTGCCCTCTAGCCTGCCGGATCGCTATCTTGCGACCGGCAACGTCATTCGGATCCACGACGTCTTCTTTGGAGCCGGCCATCACACAGACGACGCGGCGCAGTCCTTCTGCTCGACGCAATTGTGGAAGCAGATTATTGATCATTCTCATTCGCGTGAAGTATGATAGTGCCCACATCAGACGCATCCCCTCACTCGTCCGAGATAGCACATCCAACGTTCCCTGGCTCATGAACAGTACGTTGATGGCTTCTTCCCGCTCCCGGATCCGTCGGCACGCAACATCGACCATATTTACTAGGCTTAGATCCACGTGAATCCAGAAGTATTCGCCATCAGGGTTGATTTCTTGCAGCTCCTTGATCACCTCTTCTGCACGCTCCTCTGATCGAGCCAGCAAGTAAATACGGGGCTGCTTCAAATACTTCACAAAAGTGAGCAGAGTGGATCTCCCGATCCCTCCTGTCGCTCCCGCAAACACACAAACCAGGCGACTCCCAAACGTGTGTAAAATGCGCGCATTAGACTCTTGTACTTCCTCCAATTCCACCATGATCGTGGATGGGTCGACTGATTTGTTGTCACCCGCCTCAACCATCGACGCGTGAGACCCCACCTCCACATGCCATTCCATCTTGGTTCGCCTTCCGTCTGGGCGTCTGACCTACGAAGCCGCTATTGTGCTGCCAGGTCGAATTCTAACCATAGGCGCTAGCAACCAGCCAGCCCATACGAGAATAAAGCCAATCTCGCGATGACACTATCTTGATGCTCATTTTATACAGTATCTAGTTCTATGGCGTGCTGCAGAAGCTTTGCGCGTCTGTGCTGCTTTGTGCACATGCTCCATAGTAAGAACGCTAACGTCAAAATAGCCTACTATATGACGTTTATTTTTTTTAGTTTTGTTTGGGATGATGCCAATGCACTATATGTCTCTGTCTAGTAAGGAAAAGGGGGGTCTTCGAAAGTATATAGGATCACGGTACATTGCACGGCATTGGCAACCTCTCATGACTCGTGTTCCATTCCGTGCTTACCCTCCGTCCATGGCCATGAGCCATGTGTCTTTCTAATGAACGGGTTGGCGCACGGCAGCCGCCTGTTGAGCAGGCAAATTGTAGCTATCTTGGATTGCAAGGTAACCACAATTGCGAATGAGCCACACACAGCCTGAGTCCGTTACGTGGAGGATGGCTGCCTCGAGGGGACGCGTCAACATTCATTTTCATAAATGTGGCGGAATTTCCCCTTTACTTCAACGTCCTCGTACTCATGCTTGGTCGATTTGCATCAGGGCTGTTTGCACACGCATCTAAGGCAGCACAAGCACGCGCGGCAGTCACTGTGCCAACGATCGGCATTGCATCAGCAGTGTTGTACTCCTCTGTACAGCCTGTGTGCTTGCAACCTAGTTACACTCGTCCATCATTTGAAGAACGCATGAAACCTAAAGCGCAGCCTGTCGTCTTGACGAAAATCGAAAAGAACAGTGGCAACGAAGAGTCAAGCGAGACTGAGTCAACAGAAGAGGAAGAGTCCGCTTTCGATGAGCGGACGGGAGAGATCAACTGGGATTGCCCCTGTCTTGGCGGCATGGCCGATGGCCCATGTGGCGAGGAATTCAAGCAGGCATTCAGCTGCTTCGTTTTCTCCGAAGCCGAGCCCAAGGGTATCGACTGCATTGACCAGTTCAAGCACATGCAAGACTGTTTCCGTCGCCACCCCGAGGTTTATGCGGAAGAAATCGAGGCTGACGAAGCAGCCGCGGCTGAAGTGGCTACGAGTGATTCCTCTACAGAGACGACGCCATCTACCGCCGAGCATGCATCACCTGCATCTCAGCCATAGAAGTACACCTATACCATAGCCGGCCATACGTGTGTTTCCATGTCCCAGGAAGCTGAGGCGAGCACGCCCGGCTCAAAGAGTGACCATGCCACGCCTACAACAAATTCTCGATGCCCTGAATACACCTGGCGTGGCGTGTTCACCATAGGTATCTGCGCCGGAACACTTGCATCGTCCATATTCCATACACGAGTCGTCATGTCATAGCTTGCACTCGCGATGACGCTGTTCTTGTGGGGGGACCATGCAACATCACGCACCGCGTATTGATGACCAAGCAACACACAACGCTCAGGCACTAGACCACCGCTAGACGGAGCGGCAGTATGAGCCTCCCAAACTTTTACAGCGCGGTCTGTGCCGCCCGTCGCAAGTGTCATCGGCTTGTACTTGTTCCAATCTAGTGCAAGGACTTCACCTCCTGCCGACATCGTGGCCACAGGTCTTGCACCGCCTCGAAGATCAAAGACGCTAGCCGTTCCATCTCCTGATGCTGTTGCCAAGAGGTTCGGATTGTGTGGCGACCACGCACACCTATACACACAGGCGCTGTGAGCAGGAATCGTTTGAACAGACGTTGGGCGTTCTGGGGTCCACTGCAAGGTTAGACAGATCAGTGGAAGGATCACGACATACAATTTTTACACTTCCATCCCAGCTTCCGCTCGCAAAAAGGTCTTTTTGAACATTATTCCAGTCAATAGAAAACACCTCCCGAGCATGTTCTTGCCAATTTCGAATAGGATGGTCATCGAGCGTGGCATCCCAAAGTTTTATGCTGCCATCACCGCATGCAGATACAATTTGATTTTCATGAACCTCTGACCATGCAACATCAAAAATCCCATCTTGTGTATCGAACCTTTTCCAATGTCAGGTATGGCATTTACGTACACTTTGACCTGGGCAGGTGTGCTGCCAAAGAGATGCAACCGTCCATTTCCCACAAGACCATACTACTGTTAACACCAAAGTATACGTACGTTCGCAGAGCTTGCTACGGCAAGCCTATCCGGAAAGAAAGGCGACCAAGCAACATTGTATCCTGCATACCCAGGTGTAGGATATCGCTTTGAGGCCGACGCTGCTCCAGGTCTGTGCATGTCGGAAGGAGCACGTGAGTATAATCTCCAACACGAGAATGAATATTGTGTGGATGTCAAATTTTCTATAATCTTGGGAACGATGCAGGGGTGCAAGCTCCTGCCATAAGCATTCATCATTCCAAAGGTTGTAGTTCTCCCTCAACACAACAAACACCCTATAGTCGAAGCGAGTATTTTATGACCAACTATTGCTACATAATGCTTTCTATGCCAAGACAGAGTATCTTGGCTCGATTTCACATGTTTTATGTGGTTTGAAAAGAGCGTCAAATGCACATTTTCGGCAGGAAGGTCTGAATTATATACCGCCCTACTTTAGAGCACCGCACCTACTAGCTAGTTCTCGCTCGTCTGCTTTCGTCTAGAACGCACGCATTACTGCTATCTGCCCTGAGAGGAAAACTTGTTTTTTTGGCACCCTCACACCATCAAGCAAGATATGGGGGGCCTTGAACAGCTGCCACGTGCTCTATACACTGTTACCCCATAATGAAATGGAATTTGGCTGGTTCACCGAGCAGGTAGACAGATGTGACCCCACCCTCATTCTTTGTGCCCTCAAGGAAGAACGAGCCAGATTTCATAAGCATGAGCTTCCGCGCGTAGATACGTCGAGTCTTGTGCATGATCCACTTCACGTACAGAGTGACGTAATAGAAATCTGATAGGCGTTCATTAGAAATCTTGCATATGCACGTTCGTGGTGTAGGAGACGAGACGTCCACATATTCATCAACTTCACACTGAATATATTAAACCAGTCAATTTAAGTTTCTCAACACGTGTGCAAGATAGACCAATCAAATTGTCCCATGTAATCCCAAGCTCTTAGCACTCTACGTGCATGTGCGAGCACTTTTGTTGAGAATGCAGCCGTAAGCGGCATAAATCGTCGAACGTGCGCATTTTTACAGCCTACTAGGCAATTCTGCAATGTTTTATCACGTCGAATTAGTGCTTATTTTGAACCTGCACCGCGACTGCAAACATGATACGCCTAAAGAAATTTTTTTTTGAATGAGGATCCCGGCCGACCTGAGGTACTAATAGAGGAAGTTACAATTCACTCCCGCCATCAATTACACGTTCCGTTCATCTGAAGGCTGCGGCTCCGGCTTCAAAGACTCAGTCTCACTTTAAAATGTCGGGTGCTAACCAGGAGTACGCCGATCACTATATTCACCATAGCACGGAGCCCCTTGGTCTTCGTGAGGCGCAGGCTGCTGACGGCGGTGCCATGCCTAATGAGCCCGCCTCGGTCCCTACCGAGCCCTCCAATACCAACATGTCGGATCTCACACGCTACAATCCAGACGCAACTGAGATGTACAAAGGTGACATGAACTCTCCGTACGACGCACCTGCCATGCCATCGGAAGCCGAGTCCGCCTTCAACGACATCTTGTTTCCACCGGACTCGTACTATCATGGCACGTACTGGGCTGACCTCCCCATGGGTGAACGTATGAAGTTTGTTAATCGACAGACGGGTCAGATTCTGAAAGATGAACTTATCGCGGTCGGTCGTATGTTCAAGAGGGATCCATTCAGCCCAATCTCTGCATACTTCTCTACGTATGTTGTCAACGGTATGGGTATGTTTGTCGAGGGTTACACTCTATTCTCCGTCGGCAACCTCAAGCCCATGTTTGCAAACACGGATGTCCCTACAGCCGACAATTCATTCACCGGAAAGAGCCAATTTTTCCGGTGCTGGAATAGTTCGGATGATATGAAGAAGGCGCTCAACATTCCGAAAGACCAACCTGGGCCCGAGCGGATTTGCGACAAGCAATGGTTGAATGCCATTGACTACCTTGAAATTGTCGGTATTATCGTCGGACAAATTCTTGTCGGTATTGAAGGCGACTGGGTTGGTCGCAAGTTTGGTATGGTCCAGGATGCTTTGGTCATGACTCTTGGATCAGTCATGCTCACCTGTATGTGGGGTACGAGTTTCAATGGTTGGGTCATTTGTTACGCTTGGTCCTTGTTTATTTATGGTATTGGTGTTGGTGGTGAATATCCTATGACGTCGACGCGTGCTATGGAGGGCAATAGCAACCGGTATGCCTCAACGACTGGTGATCGTCTTCACCGTGGCCGTAACGTCTTGCTTGCTTTCCTGATGCAGGGCTGGGGTCAATTTGTCAACCAGGTCTTGCTTATTTTGCTGCTCCTGATCTTCCACAATTCGTTACGTGCGCCTATCTCCCCTGTTGCCGCTCAGTATACATTCCGTGTATCGTTTGGTATTATTGCTGCATTCACTCTTTACCTAGCGTACTACCGTTACTACAAAATCCAGTATGCTGAGGGTGCTTTGAAGGAAGCCAAGGAAAGGCTGAATACATCTGGTTACGACGCACGCTCATTGGGGCTTGCTCTCACGCACTACTGGCACCGTCTAATCGCATCAACCGTCGGCTGGTTTGCCAATGACTTCTTCTTCTATGGTAACAAGATCTTCTCGGGGCAATTCATTAAGATTATTAGTCCTGGTGGTACATTCACAACCACATGGTTGTACAACCTGATCAACGTTGGTGTACAGCTTCCTGGTTACTATCTGGCCGCTCTGCTTGTGGACAACAAATTCTATGGTCGTAAATGGATGCAAGCTATCTCATTCATGGCCACATTCGCCCTATTTTGTGGTGCTACTTTTGCTTTTAACAAACTGACAGACAAAAACGACATGCCTCGTGTGAAAGCATTCCAATTCATCTTCTTCTTCTCGTCTTTCTGGAACCAGTTCGGTTATAACTCGACGACTTTCCTTGTTGCCGCTGAGATTTTCCCAGCCTCTATTCGTGCCACGTGCCATGGTGTCAGCGCTGCTAGTGGTAAGCTTGGTGCCTTGCTTCCGACGATTATCTACCACTACGTTGGCGATCACGCGAAGTTCTATATTGTAACGTGGTTCGGTCTGGCTGGTCTGTTCGTCACATTGCTCTTCCTTCCCGATACGACGGGTCTCGACTTGCGCGAGCAAGAGCGCTACTGGGAGTATGTCATGAACGGCAATGCTCAGGACTACCATGGTGTGGCTATCCACCCGCGTCACCTGTCGCTCTTTGAGCGTGTGGTACTGAAGCGGCACTTGCCTTACAACCCTCAGCTGGATGCCCAGCAAAAGATGGCCGAGTTCCGCGCGGTGTTCCACAGTACTGTGGGCGCGGGCCACTATGGCGAAGAGGATCTCACTCTTCAGCAGCGTGAATTCCTTTCGAGCGAGCTTGGCAGCAAGTTCTCGAAGGACCCGAAGTTTGTTCAGAATGGCGGTCACTTCAATGATTTGCACGACTCGAAGCTCGAATCGCTTGAGAAGCAGTTGTAAGGATATAATAATGATCTCCGTTGTGGGTAACTGTTGGCTGTGCCAATAGGCTCCCTCTTAGTATGTTGGTTGATGCCTGGGTCCTTTTTCTATTTGAAGATGGTTTTAGCGCCCATTTCTCATTAATGCTCTGTTGGACTCTTGATGGCATCTTGTTATATTACCTATCTCAGTGCATGTGAATTCTAGTTTTTTAGAAAGTTATGGTTTTTTTTTTTCTTATTTCTTTCAATACTGTGGAGGAATATTTTAATTAGGAAGATAGTTGCGTCCTTCTACTGGGTGGAGGAGAATGTGGATGAACGTTCGATGGGAAGAACTCTCTGCTGTACGAGCCAGGCCAGTGTTTTACGTATGATCGGACTAGCTTTTAAGGTGAAGAATGAGATAGGGTAGCGTCTGACTTTTTTAGCATCTAAGTAGGACTGAAAGTATGATGCATGCTAAAGTGAATACGTAACAAGATGGGACTGGCGATAGGCGTCTGTTTGTGCTCGATCAACGCGATATGCAAGCATGATGTCGAAGTGCACGCTGACGCCATCGCGAATTCTCTTTGCACCACATTCTCTTTGCATTTTGCATTGGCACATGTACTAAGAAACCGTTTGACTTACTAGCTACACAAGACACACATCACCAGCGCACCATCCAGCTATGGTGAGTTTTATTCCAGCTCAAATATGGCATCATCTGCTTCTTCTTCCGATACAGGCAGAATCGCAGGTGAAATGGGCGGCACATGACCGCGACCATGAAAGAATGGTGTGCCATGGCCAGAGACAGAACGGCGGCGTGTATCGTCCGACACTTTACGCATGGAAGACATTGACGTAGGCAGCACGCGCTCGCCACCCAATGAAGATGAAAGTGCGCCCGGAGGACTTAAATTAGGAGGTGAGCTTAAAGTGTGGTCCAGTATAGGCGGCATAAACGGCGACGCATGCATACTGTGTGTGCCGGGACGTCGATGGGGAGCGATCCCACTCATAAATGACCGGAGGTTGCTGTTTCCCAATGATGGCACATGCCCTGGCGATGAGGTACCGAACCCGGAACTCATATATCCCGTACCCACTGGCAAGCTCTGGGATACCAAATCTGATGCGAGAGGCAGCAAAGAGGTCGTTGCGGCATCACGAGAACTGCGCGTACGTCGCTCCAGCTCAGCAGGAGTCAGCAAGTCACTCAGGCTCGAGGGCAAAAAGTCTTCTGCATGTCCAGCATCAGCGAGTAGATCATCACTCTTCGTGTCAGGTAATGTCATACTAGTCGTGCGCCATGGCGAACCCGTCGCGTCCTGGGACGTGCGGGCGTCTGAATTTGCATTAAAGAACAACCCATGTGAACCAGGGTGGCTAAAGGGACTCGAGCCGAATCCTGTCGCTCCGGTAGACTCTTGGCTTCGAACACGAGATGAATCTGAATGCCAGCCGGCATGCAAAGATAGCGAGCTGGGCTCCAAGTCCTTCGAGAGAGTGAGGGCAGATGCAGCTGGTCCGTCTCTTCTCATTTTGTGGTTGCGATTCGGGATGAGCATGGCGCTTGAAGAACTAGGAGGTATCGGTGCAGATGTGGTGGGTGCGAGGGGTGGCTGCAAATGCGCTGCTAAAAGGGATGTAGATTGTTTGTCGTCAGGGCGGGACTGTTCATCCGTATGGTTCGAGCTGGGCGCCGGTGCCGTAGGCATCTGCGACGACGACGACGACGACGAAGCTTGCCCCCCCGCACCAGCACCAGCTGCGGCATTCGATGACGCACTCTGTTGTGCTGAGCGCTTGTTCTTTCGGTCCATCTTGCCGAGAGTTAGTGTCTCAAGATGCGTTCATACGTACACTCATCGGCTGACCAGGCAAAATATGTGCCAATGCACAGCGGTGCCCGAAGCGGCAGCTGCCTTTGATGTACCACTGGCACACCGCTTTCGGCTGGCCTTCACCTGGCATCGTGTGGGCAAAAGGACACGCTTCACCTGCGGAGCAGCCATTATTACGGAAGAACTTGCATGGCACCTGGCCCAGCGCCTCTTTTTTTTTCGTCGACAGTTTGGCATTGGCAAGCGCGCTGCCTGCATTCGGCGGGGCATGCCCATTCTCATCGCGCTCATCGCGAGCAGTGCGAGCACGGTCTTCGCCACCGCGGCCGCGCCCACCGCGCCGCCGGCGGTGCGAAGACTCTGATCGTCCTTGCACGTCCGATAAAATGTACAAGGGTGGGAGCAGCGTATTGTCATGCGTGGCAATCCATACCGGATCATGCTGCTTGTCTGGGTGCGTAGGTATATTTGCTACACGCACCAGTTGGTGCGGCGTGCACACTGGCGCACCTTCGAGCCTGGGTGCATGCACAGGCGCACGGTTTTTGTCTTTCGCTTCACTCACGTTCAGTGAGGGTGCCGACGCGAAAAGCGACTCCAGTGCCGATAGGGATGACACATGCGTTTTACGCACGTCGAGTACGTGCAAGTGTGGGAATGCGTATGATGTCCCGTCGTGGGCGAACACAGCGTCAGGTAAGTCATTGCCGCTGAGCACAAGCTCTTCTAAATGTACGGCGGAGCCACATATATCGATCGGCAGTGGCTCACGCAATAAATTATGAGAGAGCTGGAGCCGCTTGAGCGATGCCGGCATGGGTACGAGCGCCGAGGTGCTCAGGCAATTGTACGCAAGGTTCAGCGTCGCAAGAGATCGCAGCACATCAGACGCAGCTATACCAGCTTTCTCTGCATCTGCCTGAGACCACAAAGTGTCCAACATGTTGTCGCTCAGATCGAGGGAAACAAGGGACGTCAGAGCCAAGATGCATGAAGGGACTCTGCTCAGTGCATTCCGTGCGAGATTCAAGCTTGTGAGGTGTTGTAACTGTGAAAACGACGATGGAAGCGAGGTTAGTTGGTTACTCTGAACATCGAGATTCTGAAGGTCGCGGAACTCAGATACCCGCTTATCCAACGCGAAAAGTTCGTTCACGGACATGATCAACGTGTGCAATGGTCGTCGATGTGTCCACATGGTATGTGCCATGTCCGTTTGCTGATCACCTTGCTCATTTGCGGAGCCGTCATGCACACGCTCATCTGACACCAACCACCAGGTTGGTGGCTCAGATGATGCCAAGTCAAACAAAGAATCGGGGCATGCCTGGAGCGGAGGCTGTCGAGAGCTAATGTTTAAGTGCCCTGCTCTGTGTTAGACGCATGGATTCTTGCGTCGAACGACCAAAATGAAGACGTACCTGAAGCACACGCCTCACGAAGCGACTCCTCGAAGGGCTTTTGTTCCATGTCTTGTTCACGCCCACCCCCGTTCTCAGCCGCCAACGTGGACTTGTTTTTGGGCGAGTGACTCTGTCCCCGCCGTCCATGCTCTGTGGCGGTTTTTGCCGCACGCGACATAGTCGCTACAAGGATGTTGTATTTTCACGGGGGAGCGCTCTGTGGCCTGACGGACGAGGAAGCACGCTAACGGTTCTGTGCCGCGCACGAACTACACATCTACCACCCTCAAATGAGTCGCCAGGTGCATATACTCTGTGGCCCTGGCACGCACGAGACAAATGCGCTGTGGGAGGCATGACTAAAAGCATGGGCACGAGGGCCAATCAATCAACTTTATGACTCCATTTTCCACGTGCGCGCACGGTGATGAGCACGGATTCCACATTTAGATGGGGAAACCGAAATAAGGCACACACACATGCATTTTGGTGTGCACGCATTACCTCAAGTAGTTTGTGGAGACGCACGTGGCATCTATGTCAAGAGGGCCAAGTCGTTGGAGGAAGCAGCGGACGCTATTGCAGTGCACAGATTGTTTTCGCATGTTTGCTGTGGATTGGGATACACCTAGCCTCGCTCTTTTTCTTTCCCTCTATAGACAACTACTAACGAAATAGAATGTCGGTTAACACTTACTGCAAGCAGCATCAGCCACGGTAAAATTTGTTCGGCACAAACGGAAGACGTGTCACAGTAGCCTCACGCATCTTATTGCGCACCTCAACCAGGAGCGGTGTATCCTTTTTGTGGTGGCCGTTCTGCACTAGAGCCATTGCAATGTTCTGGCCCAATGTCGGCGAAGGAATGCCGGACGTGATGCGTCCAATGTGCGTTTTGCCGTCCGGGGTGAAAACCTTGGTTCCCTCGCGAGCTGGCGATCCCGGCGATACGAGCAAGCCGACGCGGCGGCGCGGTGGTCCTTCTTTGAGTTCACGCAGAACACGCTCGGCACCCAAGAAGTCGCCTGTCACGCGACGGTCTTTGCCGACAGTCCAAGCAAGAGCACCTTCCACAGGACTCACACTCTCATCGAGATCGTGCCCGTACAAGCACATACCTGCTTCAAGGCGCAAACTATCACGAGCAGCAAGACCGGCAAGCTGCACTTCTGGATTGTCTAGAATCGCTTGCGTGACGGTTTCGGTGGCCTCGGCAGGAATCGAGATCTCAAAGCCATCTTCGCCCGTGTAGCCGCCGCGAGAAACATGACACAGAACACGCTCATTTCCTGATCCATCTCCTTTCGTCGATAGTGCTATCATCGCACTCCGGCCAAATGTCAGTGTGGCCAAGTCAAAGTCGCTTGGCACAAGCTTAGCCAGAACGGCAGCTGACGATGGGCCTTGAAGAGCCACAAGGCCCTGGCCTTCCATGACCCGATGCGTCGTCTCGCCTTCACTCTTATGTGCATCGTTCCACGCGCGCAACTGCTCTTCGATCCACGCGAGGTCTTCCGTACGACGTCCAGCATTGGTAACCACATAAAAACTTGTATCGCTATGCTTCGTGATAATCAAGTCATCCAAGATGCCACCCTCCTTCGACAAGAGTACTGATAGTGTTGATGAGAATGACTCGAGCGCAGTATTTGAGAGTGATGCGGGAGTGATGTGCTGCAAGAATGCGAGCGCCGTTGGCCCCTCAAACATATGCTGAACCATGTGTCCCACATCAAATAGGCCAGCGTGCTCACGCACGTGCTTATGAGACGCAACTTGCCCCACACCTTCGTAAGTCAGAGGCATAGAATAGCCACCGAATGGTACCATTTTTGCTCCATGCCTCACATGGAAATCATAGAGCCCTGTCTTTGCATTGTCAGCACGCACTGCACTGGAGTGAATGTGTGCAGCGGTACAAGGTATCGCAGACCAACTTATGGCGGTGCACCGTGCAGACCAAGTACGAGGCTGCAGTAATACTCGGCCTCTCAACGGAACAGAACGCAACATGACGATAGTGGGAAGGAAACCACTGCTAATTTTGATGGAATGAATCCACAAAAGCTTGTGGAGATTCCAAACCAATCCGCTGCGGGCAAGTCGCGACCGACTTTCAAGCTGACCGGTGGCCCCGGTCTATACGCAAGTCGGCCAGCCAGCTAGCCATCTTGGCCCCTATTTTCTCTCCTCCACTTTCTACAGCTCCCTCGGGTTCCTCAGCGCCTCGGACACACATCAGAAGACCTCCACCCTCTCTTGCGCGCAAACGCACACATACGATTGGAATCGGGGCCGCCGCGGCGACAGAATTTCTCCACACACACTTGCATGGATTGAATCGGCGGCGCCTACAGATCCCAGGTCGTTTGGCTAATTGCCACATCCGTTTTTTGATGGCGGATACTGGACAGCCCGACGCGTGGACACCTGGAGCCATCCTAGATGCCACAGAGCTCTGGGTGTTCTGGATTTGCGTCATATTCTTGGGATCACACTCACATGAACTTCGTCGCGTGCACACGCATCCTCTGCGCCGCTCGTCGCTGTCGCGGTGGTTCTCGCTACCCTCGAAGTATGGATCTGCCTTACATCCTGGGCTCACAACGGTCCATACTCACGTACTGAACCAACATCAATTTTGGAGGCGTGTACAACGGATGCAATGGGTATATCTCTTGTTATCTGTCATTGGCATTCTTGTGACCCTCACGTACAGCCCTGAAAGCAAGACACTCTTTCTCCCATTCTTGCTTCAAGCTATTTGGCTCTACAGTGCGTCAGATCCTTCTCAAGTGTCTCTCGAAATTCGTTGGTACACAATCTGCACGGTTTTCTCTATCACACTAGTCTATGTGTTGTGCGAGCTCCTCCGGTGCACGTTTGGCTATGAGATGAGCACAGGCCACTGGATCAGCGTCGCACTGCTTGCTATAATATGCATGCTTTCAGGCACTCAGCCTGGGAGTCCCTCGTGTGAAGCGCATGGCGGGAAAGTCATTGAGGTCGCTCATCGCGAGCGCGACCCAGTCATTGACTCGGGCCGTGACGAAGAAGACTCGCCAGGGCCGATGAACATGGCTCCTAGCGAAACGATGGACAACTCTGTTCTGGGCGCGCTTTTTTTCACGCATGTATTCTCTCTCATTCGGTGTGAGCGCCGCCGTGGTATGTTGGGCTCCTTGGATGTCCCTGTCCTTGGCGCGCACCTACATGCTGAAGTCCTTGGACATCAAGTCGAGCGCGCTTTCGGAAACGATGCGCACAGCACGCAGCCAAGAGCGATTGAGCTTGAGGGTTTTGATGACCAAGATGGCGTAGAAGATGAGAACGCACCGCTCCTGCCCCAGAGGGAGCCGACATCGCAGTCTAGCGACGAACCTGCATTGTGGTCACCCATCGCTCTCCGCCTGCTGGGAGCTCTAGTTCGTGCTAATTCCACGCAGTTCTTCGTTATCTGCATCCTTACGATGATTGCTGTGCTTGCCTATTATGGGCCAGCATTTTTCGCTAATCGCATTTTCCACGTGCTGGAGGCGGATCAGGACTTGTCACTGTCACCATATGATACACTGCAACATGCGATGCCGTGGGTATTGGGTTTGTTTTTAACTGTGATCGCGAGTAGCACTCTCCAAGGTGCATTATGGAGTCGCTTGGAGGGCTCGCTTGCTATACGCCTATCAACACAACTGTCAATGCTGCTCTTTAACAAGACATTGAATCGGCAGCATGTCGCCGACACAAGTAGTGAGGGCAAGGGTCAGCAGCAGGTCCTCGCCTTGCAGCTGGTCGATCTAGAGCGCATCGTGGGGATGAGTTTTCATTTGTTTGCTGTGATCACGACTCCATTGGAACTGTGTGTAGGTGGCTATTTTGCGTACCGAGTTTTGGGGATCAGTGCGATTGTGGGCTTGGGCACCTCAGTGCTGCTGATGCCCGTCATCGGCTTGCTGAGTCGCCACTTCCGCCTCGCAAATGAAAAACTCATGGCGTCTCGTGACAAGCGCATGGCGCTCTTAAATGAGTGCTTCCTGGGCATACGCATGATCAAATCCCAGGCCTGGGAACGCGTGTATAAAACGAAAGTCGAAGACACGCGCTCTAGCGAGCTGGGTCAGCAACTGCGCACGTACGTATATGAGGCTATGCTCTCAACGGTCTTGGAGGTAAATCCTCTACTTGTGACGCTTGTGGCATTCACTTTCTACACTCAAGTCCTGAAACATACTCTTACGCCGGCGATTGCATTTACGTCACTCGCTATTTTCACAGAGCTGCGCTGGACACTGGTGCTTTTGCCTCGTGCTATCACCAGCTTTTTGCAGACACTTGTGTCGGCGCGACGCGTGGGCGAATTCCTTGTCAGCACAGAAGTGACGCCATCACCATATTCGAACTTTTTCGTTCGTCCCAGCGACTGCACGCTGCGCATGGAGCATGCGACGGTGTCATGGCCTACTATGCCTGGCCAGTCATCGTTCAGGCTGAGTGACATCAATCTTGTCTTCTCACCTGGAAAGACGCTTATTTGTGGCCGTGTCGGTGCAGGAAAGACTCTTCTTCTGCATGCTTTACTTCACGAAGTGGAAGTCCAAAAGGGAGAGGTGATTTGCCCACGCTCACCCCGACAAGGCGTGCCATACAATGCACATTCGCGGGCAGAAGCACTTAGGGCTCTCGGAACGCCTGACTGGCTGCGATCGGATCTTGTTGCTTATGCACCACAAGTGCCTTTCCTTATGCATACAACGATTCGAGACAATGTCTTGTTTGGCCTTCCATTGGGCGATGGAAAGCTCTATCAAGCAGTGCTTGAGGCTTGTGGTCTCGCCCCTGATCTCAAGTATTTGGAGCAGGGTGACTTGACACCCGTTGGCGAAAATGGGATGGAACTGTCCGGTGGCCAAAAAGCGCGGGTGAGTCTGGCTCGTGCTGTGTATTCGCGCGCCAAAATTCTGCTATTAGACGACATTTTTTCGGCCGTTGATGCACATACATCCAAGCACTTACTAGAGCGTTTGTTGAATGGACCTCTCCTCAAGGGAAGAACGGTCCTTCTCGTTTCGCATAATGTTGAGCAAGTGGCCAAGAGCATGGACCAAGTCGTATATCTAGATGGGGGGCGTGTGGACTTCGCCGGCTCTCCCAAAGAGTTTCTTTCATCGAAGCAATACATGGGCTGGCAAGAGTCTGACAACCAAGAGGAGCCTAAGCATGAGGATCCTGCTTTCTTTGCTGCGGATGCGCCGCATTTGTCTACGAGTGCCGTCAAACGTAACATTGAGCGACGTGAAAAAGGTGGGATTGCCTCGCACGTGTGGGGCGCGTACATCCAAGCAAGCAGTGGGTGGGCCCTTTGTATGATCACCGTGCTCTTGTTCGCTCTGACGAACTTGTGGGGATTGGTGACGAACCTGTGGCTGCGTGACTGGAGTGCGTCTGACGGTCGTGGTCATACGAGCTCGTGGTGGCTCATACGCTATGCGGGACTGCTCCTCGTTGGGATCATGTTTGGAGTGCTGCGATGGATCGGCATCTACACGATGTCACTGCGTGCGTCGCGTGAGCTGTTCGAGCAGCTGATTCGGCGCACATTGCATGCGCCTCTCCGATTCTTCGACTCGATGTCGCGAGGCCGCTTGCTTAATCGGTTTGGCCAGGATTTGGAAGTGCTTGACTCGAAGTTTGCCACTGCAATTGCCGATGTCGCAATCCGTGTGACGCAGCTTCTAGCTACTAGCATTGCGCTATTTATCGTCGGTGGAATCGGCTTCGTGATTGCTCTGTTTGTGCTATTGCCCGTGTATGGTGCTGTTGCACAAATGTACATTGCTGTTGCTCGAGATCTCCAGCGCCTTCGTTCTACATCACGCTCTCTTGTCGCGTCATCGTTCACACACGCTGTACATGGCGTCCAAGTGATCCGTGCTTTCGGTGCACAAGAGCATTTTGAGTGTGAAATGATGGGCCTACTTGACAACACGAACCGGTTCGTTTGGTGGGCTGCACAGGGTGGTCGCTGGGTCAGTCAAATGTACAACCTAACCAGTTCCGTGCTTATGCTCGTGGCATGTGTGATTATGCTGCTTCAGCCACATACGCCGGCCGCCACTATTGACTTCTCTCTGACGTTCTTGATTGACCTGAACTTCGTATTGCTGATCCTTATGCGCATGTACACTCAATTGCAAGTGAATGCTGTGGCTGTTGAACGAGTATTTGAATATGCTGCTTCCATTGAGCAAGAAGCCGCGCGCATTAAAGAGCCGCGTCCACCAAGTGAGTGGCCATCTAAGGGCGATGTCCAAGTCCGTGATCTGGTGCTTCGTTATGCTCCCGACGCGCCTGACGTGGTTAAGCGCATCTCTTTCTCTGTTCCATCTGGCTCTAAGCTTGCCATTGTAGGCCCAACAGGCAGTGGCAAGTCATCCCTGTTTAACGCATTTCTGCGTCTCTTGGAGCCGCAAAGCGGATCAATCGTCATAGACGGTTGGAACATTGGCCGTATTGGACTTGAAGATTTGCGTTCACGGTTGTACTTGGTGCCACAAGATCCTGTCATCTTGTCCGGCACACTTCGGAGTGTGCTGGATGTGTTGGGGGAGTTCGACGATGCCAAGCTTCTAGCTTGTCTTGAAGCAGTCCATCTTGTAACTGATGATAACTCAGCTGGAAAAAGTCCATTCTCTAACCTGGACATGCCTATTGCAGAGAATGGTAGCAATCTAAGCCAGGGTCAGCGTCAGCTACTGTGTGTGGCACGCGCCTTGCTGCACAAGTCGCGCATTGTTCTGTTTGACGAGGCATCTAGCTGCATTGACTATACGACAGACATGCGCATCACCGAGACAGTACATCAGGTGTTCGATAAATGTACCGTCATCACAATTGCCCATCGTCTACGCACCGTCATTGGGTATGATAAGGTCATGTATATGGATCATGGGAAAATCATGGAGCTAGATGAGCCTGCCAAGCTGCTCGACGATAAATCATCACACTTTTACCGCCTATGCAAGCAGACAGGCCCGGCCGAGTTCCAGTTCCTTGTCGAAGCAGCGAAACAGGCAGCATCAAAACGTCAAGCTCCCCCGACTATCGCCGCCTCCTCGTAGGCATTTGTAATGTATCAATGGTACAAATTCAAAGCTTTTAATGACTACAATGCTGTTGCGGCATACTCCAAGCCGGCTGTTACAACTGATACACGCTCTGCTATGTGCTGAATCAAGCGCACCTCGCCAGGACCAACACGCAGGCCTAAGCGAAACAATTCTGTTTCGCCAATCGGGCGATTCTGCCGCATGGACGTGCCTCGCGACGTTACACGCGCACGTTGATAAGCAGGTGCATACGCTTCATGCGCGTGCATAGGACTGTCTGCACCAACGCCCAGGATCAACTGCAATGCGGCCTCTCGATGCCTTGGCGTCGGCAATGCGGCCCACGACTCGAGTGCGCGGCGCAATGGGCGATGCTCCTCGCCATATGGATGCAAAGCAGATATTGGCTGCAAAATGGCTCGGAGCTGGGTATCTGTGGCGAGTGACATAAGTTCTTCATGTCGAAGTGGTTTCGGATCAGCAGCACGTAAGGGATCAAGGTATATAAGTGGATCTGGCTCATCAGGCCATTCGAGCTCGTCGAGCGCTCGCAGCGCGGGCGAAGCTACTCTAGGTAGTGCTGGTCGAGCTGTTTCGTTTGTATCGCGCATCTCACCAATCTCCTCTGTCTGCTCGCCAACGACAACTACACGCGATCGTTGCTTCCGCTGCTGTTGAGCTTCTCCTGGCGAACGTTCAACATGTGTTAGCATGTCATTATCTAGGATAAATTGAATACACTGAGACAAGGCATCGACATGCTGCAAAATTTCCCTCTCCAGTAGCTGACGAAGTAAATCAGGTACTTGAAACGGATTTGATGCAGTGTTTCGTGGACGCACCCGACGTACCGGTTGCGTATTCTCAGAGACCGCATGCTTCTGCCCTTGTCGAGTTTCGGAACGCACCTCGTCATCTGGACGTGCACGCGGCTCAATCTTGCTAGATATGGCATCCGCCTCCGAGTCCATATCAGAATTCGAGTCTGAGTCGCCAGATTCTGAACCTTTACCGCCACTCGCCGAGGATGAGTCTGATTCCTTGTCGGAAGAAGACGAGTCCTCAGTGCTTGCTGCTGGGGTTTCTTTCCCATGGCCATTAGGACCCTCTTTCAGTTCCATGTCTCGATTAAGATCGAAGCCTTGCTTTGAATCATGAGTCTGGCTCGCACTTGTATCGCGAGCAGGGGTTTTATGCGGTTCAGTACCAGTACTCGTCGCACATGCAAAATCCTTTGTTTGTGCGGACCTCTTGTCTCTGAGTAGGCGGGCTTGATGTTTGACCTGCTTTTGTGCAATCACAGCAGATGTAGGAAACCGTTTTCGCCGTTGCCGTATCCATTCTTCCATTAGTTCTGGTGTATCAAGCCGGATATTGAGTCCAAATATTGTCGAGTCAGCAGGACCATCTGCTGCTCTTGTACCACCTTTTCTCAGCCGCACTTGCTTCTCACGTTCTTCTGCCATACGCATCGGGTCTCTTCGTTTAAGTTCTTCCATCCCTCCAGGCGGATATAGGAGATGACGATCAGCTCGGTGTAGCATAAGTTCCAGTTCAGAATGCGTAGAGAAAGTACATCTCGACGGCGTCGATAGCAAGGTCGTGTCGACGCCACAATACAGCACAGGTCCACTTGGCTTCCATCGTGGACGTGCTGGAAGCTTTCGTGGAATTTTTGAAGAAATGGCGTGTATACTCGAATCTGTCGGCTGCGATGACGCACTAAAACCGGGTAAAGAAGGCTGCAATTCAGAAGCAGGTAGTGGTAACGGCGCTGACTCGATCGTCGATGCGGACGGCTCTTTTTCGTGCGCGCTCATGTTTTTCACTAATTCATCCTCGCGAATATCTCCAAGATAGTTACCGTAATCATCGTATTGGGCTACTTTCTTCACGCGCCGAGCCTGTGACGGCACATGCTCAACCATGGATGAACGAGAGATGCTAATGGCGTAGTATCTAGAACGAGCAGTGGAGGGAAGGTATAGCTTACTAAGCAAAGCAGGTATCTACGACGTGTTGATCAAGGAGTAGTCGGCGATTGCATTGATGAAGCAGTATCCGACGTTGACGATAGGCCTGAAGAGGCGCTATTTTCGGACTCCGATATGGACGAAGTTGATGGTGAAAAAGCGTCCTCGTCGGACGCGCTAGAATTACGTTCTTCATGCCAGCGAAGCATTTCTTCGGCATAGACTTGGTGCACGAGCGAGCCGCCTAGTTTTTCTTCGAGCCATTCCAGGGCTCCCATGTCTAATACGATGCGCTGGAATTCTAACACTTGGTATGCATGGAGCTCTCCCGGCTGCTTAGCATGCTCCAGGCGTGGTCTCGGATGGGGCGGAAGCTCATGCAGACGCACAAGGTCCACATCGGGCAGGTTCCTTTGTGCGAGAGCAAAGTGCCGAATGTATTGTGCATGACGTGTAAGCTGCTGGTCCGTGTACATCAAATTAACAGAAGATGGACGCATGCTACCTCGCTCATTAGCAACAGGGGACACAGGGTCGCGCGGTGCTGTGAGAAAAAGTGTGTTCGTCCATTGCTTCGCGCTCAAAAGACGCGCCAGTTTATTGGTCGACATGGGCGGCGCGTACCAATCTAGACTTGGCACCACATGAAGACGTCCTTCACGGAAGCGCGCACTGAGAGCTGAGCGCAACGCTAGCTCACGCACCTTGCGTGGAAGGTCAGTCTTGAAATCACGAGGCTTGGGTCCATGTGCTACGCCGCCACCACGCAGCATGGGATTTCCTGCGTCGCTTAAGCGAGCACGACCAGTACCCTTTTGCGGCCGGAGCTTTTTTCCAGAGTATGCAACATCAGAACGAGACTTGGTGCTGGCAGTGCCACTTCTTAGCGCATCTAAGTAGTACACGACAGCCATGTGCATCGCATGCTGATGCGGAGCCGTATTAAAGACGTGTGAGGACATGGGCACATATGCAATGGCCCTCTTTCCTTGCGGGCGAGTCTCTGGACTCAGGTATGTGAGACGCGTGTGCACAAGGGGTGAAGATCGCTCCAGGGCGTACAGCTCCGAAGTGTCGTCCTGACTTCCGATGCTCGCATCAGCTGACACAGGCTCCGCTGGCGGGACTTGAGGACCATGAATGAAACGCACAGATGAAATTTTGGCACCATGTCTACGCAAAGAATGTGTACTCATCGAGCACACGGCGCGCGCCATGTGCACTGCACGACCCAACATGCTTGGGCTCGACTTCTTGCTTTTGACAACGGCGACGACAATGGCTATCGTGCCAGTTGCCAAACTAACGCCAAAGCAGACGTGCGACGGTCGGCCGACGTGCTGATGATGTAATAGATATGGGATTTGGGCACTCCACGAAACTAGGTTGTCATCCAAATGTGCTAAAGTGCAAAATTGGCCGGTCTCTTTGAAACTATATGATGTGAAATACATCACGTGCACAATACCAGTGCTTGATTCGTGACCGCGCAGGTGCAAGCGGGTGAGCAACTGCCACCTGGCTTTCTCACCATCCTACATATCGAGCAAGGTACGTTAGACGCCGCAGGTACAGTGGCAGAAAAACGTGAGCCCAACGAGCTAGAAAGTAACACAGTACACAGATGTCTGAAGCGAAGGGTGCGACGCCGTTCGTTTCATGCTTCGGCAAGAAGAAGACCGCCACTGCCGTGGCGCACGCCAAGGAAGGCAAGGGTCAGATTCGCTTGAACGGCCAACCCATTTCGCTCATTCAGCCTGATGTCCTCCGCTGGAAGGTGTACGAGCCAATCCTTATGGTGGGAGAGGACAAGTTTGCGCCTATTGACATTCGTATTCGTGTGTCGGGCGGTGGTCACACCTCGCAGGTGTACGCGATCCGCCAGGCTATTGCTAAGGCGCTCGTTGCGTACTACGCAAAGTACTTTGACGCTGCTTCAGCCCTTGAGCTGCGTCAGCACTTCATCTCGTACGACCGCACGCTGCTGATTGCTGACCCGCGTCGCTGCGAGCCAAAGAAGTTCGGTGGTCACGGTGCACGCGCGCGCCGCCAGAAGTCGTACCGTTAAATTGTGTATGGTGTGTTGCAGCAGGCAGCAACCTCGCGTCTCGAATGTATTTGGCTCGATTGGATGGCCTGCTTGTATGCTGTTTATGGAGCTTGTGTTGAATTTTCATGCTCTATATGTAACTTTTCCGTGCTCTGCCGGTACTGACAACCATCACTTTGAATAGTGCCTGGTGAATAAAAATGCGCTCTCCTAACGGGGACATGCAATATATATGCCTTTTACCCCAATATTATCCGTGTTTGACTTCATGTGTATGTGTGCTTAGCCTTGCGAACATGTTACAACAGTTAGTATGGAATGTTTGTTCTACGTAGACAGAGTTCCGTAAGGAGCATGGTGGCAAGAAGAGATATTCGGTTACGTTTGTGTACGAACAGTGTCCGACTGAAGTTCTTGGAGTCGTTCGGCCAGCCGTTGCGACTCAGACACAATTACCGCTTCATTGACCCATGCCCCATGGAAAGTTTCGGCGCGCCGCATTTCCTCGGAACTAAAATGCACAGATGACCCGGTCTCGCCATCCGCACCACGGCCTGTTTGAGACGCGCCCAAAAGTGCATCAAGATCACGAGCTTGACTTGCGATCCATGCATTCAAGTGACCTTGTGGATCCTGGGCAAATGCCGTGAAAAACTGTCGTGCGGCGGCGCGATTTCGAATTGTAAGAGCCGTCTGTGCAATTTGATCATCCAGCGCCGCAATCTCGTTGCTGAGCGAGCTGTTGGCATCAAACCGCGTTAAAACATTGTGCTGCCGCATACGTAATGCCCAGTCATCCATATCCAATTCAATATCAAAAGCCATAGGGTTACGGTGTTCGGCTTTATCTGTGCGCACGTAGTACTCTAGAACGATCGGCTGCGGCGGGTGCAAAAAACGATGCAACACCTCAGGTACGTGGTGAAAATTGATGGTCGGTGTGCGGAACAATGCTTGTAATGGTGCATCCAATCGTACAACACGGTGGTCATTCTCGTCCAGAAGTTGATGCTGCTTAATGTAGCCCCATAGTGCACCTAGAACGCCGGCTCGCGTTTCTTCCTGAATGTCCAATAGCTGTGCCAGCGGTGGTGACAATGAGAATCGCTCCGGCACATATAATGGATACAATACGATTTTTGCCTTCACCGGCTCTGTTCCTGTGCGCTTGATTTCAAAGCCATCCAAGGCCGGCTCTGCACTGTGAATAAGTGGATTCTCCGTCGCTGTGTTTGCACCTGTTCCCCCAATCGATGGCTGTGGTGCAACACTGGGCGACGGACGGTGCCATTCTACAATATTGCTCGCACCAAGAGACTCATCTGGATAGAGGTTCGGATCACGAGAGAACTCGACAACGCAGGACTTTATAAGATTACTGAACTTGTGAGCCCCAATCCTCGCTGCTGTTGCGTGCGCTGACAATGCAGCTCCGGCACGCGAACGAAAGCTTGGATCTAACAAGCGCCCTTCGATTCGGAGAGTCCATGAAGGCACGTCTGTATGATCCGTCTTCGCTGCACTTTTAGGTCTGGGTGCAGCGGCTCCACTGTCATCATCGTCACCTCCGTCACCGTCATCAGCATCTGCGGTCATTTCCGTTGCATCTCGGCGTTGTTCTTTTTCTGCGACTTGAAATGGTTGGTTCGCACATGTATTACTCAAAAAGATTCGCAGGGTCCGTTTCACCTTCGGTGGCTTACCCATGGAGTCCATCAATTCAGCGCGCTTGCATGCCATGATCCAGTCCAGATTACGCTCCATACGCTGAAGATCATTATAGATTGCACTTTCTTTCACTTGTCGCTTTATAAATGGCGGCAGACTCCGGTCCGTGGGCTTGTCACGCTTGGTGCCGCGGAATCCCTCACCAACAAGAATATCGTAATGGTTGCGAGCGCGAATTCGTTGCGCTTGGGTCTGAGCAGATGCGCGTACATGTGCTTGTTGTTGTTGCTGCTGCTGTTGCTGTTGTTGCATATGAGGCATATGTTGTTTTTGCGACTGTATCCTTAATCCTACTGTCGTAAGCGGGGGGCTTCGCGCCAGACGTTGGCCCCAACAGCCGATTCGCGTAGCGTGTCAGGGTACTGGAGTGTCCATCGGTTGCCAGTTGAGCCGGCCATTTGGGCTGGGATTTATTCTTACATAATTTATAGCCGTTTTGACATAGACACTTCTCCAGACTTATTGCCTCACACAAGGGCCAAGACGCGACCAGAGTAGAATCTGGGTTCTTTGTTGACATGTCAACAGAGGGACGAGCAAACGAACTTCAAAATGCAACTGCATCTGCATCAGAGGCGGATATTACGCCTATACAGACGAAACTAGTTTTGCTTGGAGAGGCGGCTGTTGGTAAAACCTCAGTGGTGCACCGCTTCGTGCAAGATGACTTCCAAGAGAATCGTGAGCCGACAATTGGCGCCGCTTTTCTAACGGTAAGATGAAATCATTTACTTTAGATGCTAATGCAGTACAGCAACGTTGCCGCCTTGAGGACCGGCTTATAAAGTTCGAGATTTGGGACACGGCTGGCCAGGAGCGGTTTCACAGCCTAGCTCCAATGTATTATCGCAACGCTCAGGCTAGTGCTGTGGTGTATGATGTAACAAAAGCAGCCTCGTTTGAGAAAGCAAAGTCTTGGGTCAAAGAGCTTCAGCGTCAAGCTAATCCTGATATCGTGATCGCTTTAGTTGGAAATAAAATTGACTTGGTTGCAGATGACGCGCATACAGCTGTCGATGAGTCTGGTGAAGGAGATGATGAGGATGATGAAGAAAATGATTCGGCTAAATCAATGATTGTAAAGCGCGAAGTGCCCAAATCTGAAGCTCAGAATTATGCAGATGAAGCGGGATTATTGTTCATTGAGACTAGTGCAAAGACTGGAGAAGGTGTTCTTGAAGCATTTACTGAGATAGCCAAGCATATCCCAGTCGATGCCAAGCCTAAACACCATCAAGCAGCTTCTTCGGGAAATGCACGGACCGAACTTGTGGATCTGCAGCGTCGCACCAACGTGCCTGGACGCGATGGCTGCAGTTGTTAAATTCATCTTGCACAGTACTCAACCCTTCACAAATGAAATCAATTTTACATAGTACATAAGTTTTGTTTTACAGAAATTCACAAACTAGAGACTGTTCGGAAAGTTGCAGCGCATGAATGAACTGAGACATTACACAGTGTTCTGCTTGAAAATCGATCCGGTGTAACACGCTATATTGACAAGTGGTCGGAGCATCTCGACTATGTCTATTATCGTATACAGTTACAAGCAATTCAATCATAAGTTCCTTGTACATCAGCTTTCATAATTTTGCTTTTAGGACTTGAAAGCTACCTCATGTCTAGATCTATGGCTGTCTAGAAACCACGGTAGTTGATCGGCCATATAGTACGTGCACTACCAACATTTGACAGTGTGCATCAATTCAGGCTTGGGCTAGCTTGTTTAACCCGAACCACCCTTGTACACCTTGCCGAACATGACCTGCTGGAGCTTGTCGTAACCAGCGATCGTACCAGCAGCGGCAATACCACGGAGAATGTTGGCACCGGCACCCTTGAACATCGAGTAAACACCCTCAGCAGCAATGATCGAGGAGGCGGCGTGGAGCATGTTCTTGTAGGCGACACCACCACCCGATGTCATCATCATACGACGACGGATAGTGTCAAGAGGGTACGAGGCGAGACCAGCAGTCGTGGTAACACCCCAACCAAGGAAGAACGAAGCAAGGAAGTTCTCCGAGAGCTTGCCAGGCAGGAGGACAGGCTTAAGCGAGTCGTAGAGACCGAAGTACAGACCACGGTACACAATGATACCAACCACCGAGGGGAAGAAGCCACGGTAGAGACCCATAATACCATCCACAGCGATCGTCTTGCGGTAAACGTCGACAAGACCGTTGAACTGGCGCTCACCGCCCTTGGCAGCCGACTTAGCATCGTTAGCCAGACGGGTACGAGCGTAGTCAAGCGAGTACACGAAGACAAGCGACGAAGCACCAGCAGCACCACCCGAAGCAATGTTCGAGCCGAGCTTCTTCATGTAGGCAGCGTCCTTAGGCACACGGAACATAGCCTTGAAGTAGTCCTTGAAGGCGAAGTTCAGGGCCTGAGTAGGGAAGTAACGGATGACGTTGGCAGTGTTACCACGCCACAGCGAGGCGAGACCCTCGTTCTGGTAAGTGCGCACGAAGCAGTCACCAATACCCTTGTAAGGACCAGAGAGACGACCCTGCTTGATCATCTCACCCTGGTTCTGGATGAGCAGCTTCACACGCTCAATGGGGGCGGCAGCTGTCTTCGAGACAGCGGCTGACACACCACCCATCATGAAGTCGGTCAGGAAACCCGACATGCTCTTACCAGACTTGCCGTCACTAGCCATTTTGTTCTGCATCTGTGTTAGCCATCTTTGCTGTGCTTAACCTAAGACCACGTACTAGAAGGAAGAGGTGAGGTAAGAAGACGAGGTTTTCTCAGCTTCGTACTCTTATGCAAAGAACACTAGTGCTCGGCCGGCATTTTTGTGCTTCCCGAACACGATCCGCAGCGTTTTACTTCGTGGCAGGCGTTCGCGCATGCATTTCGGACATTTTCGGCACACATCCTCGCATTATTTGTCGGCCGTGCATGCAATGGCATACATGCATGCCGGCCACCACAGCCATTTAATTCACCAAATCTACATGTATGTACACGTGGGTATTTGCTGAGGATCGGGTGTAGCACAAATTCTGAGGCCTCGAACCAATGGCAGTAAATTTGTTGTGCTAGTTTAGTAGCACGACCGAATTGGCGAGTCCAGCTTGAGCCACTGAGACTGACTCATCGGGCAGGGGTTTGGGTGGGAAAGAAGTCCGAAGCGTATATGGCCGGTTGGCCAAATCAGGACGATGCCTGTATCCCATGGTCAGTGACTGTCATAGCGTAAGAATCACTTACACCTCTATTTCTCTCCGCAGATCGGATATAGTGTGGCTCTCATTTAGCCTGAGAATCAGGCGCTGACCATCGCTTAGTCGTACTTGAATTTGAACCGTGGGCTTAGAGAGATCCACGTCAGTAGAACTAGAACTAGCTGACTTTGCTGAGGATTCTCTAGAGGCATCTGAAGCGGCTGCGTGCTTGTTGGTAGCCTTTGTTACAGTACCGTCAGCTGTTAACCGATGAGCAGAATCACCCAGACCACTTGCGCTAGGTGCACCCAAACGATTACCCTGGCCCATGAACGGCTTCGAAGGGGGTGGTGGTGGCGGTATATACTTTTCATGCGTACGCCTGGCAACAAGCAGCTCGACTGGTTGACCAAAACGCACATTCAGTAAGCTTAAAGGAGCTCGACCCGAATTTATGGCCTGAAGAGTGCTTTGGTTTCCTGGGTCATCGTAGCGCAGTAAGGGACCATCTTCAATAGAAAATCCGTCTTGCCAGAAAGTGAGATGTCTAACGGCGGGCTCCTCATCACCTGGATCGTCTAGGTCCACCGAGCCAGGCATGTGAGGGTCCGGAACATGAGTAGAAATTCCATCTTCGTGGTCATGCTTCTCATTCCCTTGTCCGACAGTTGCGCCACCAATCGAGTATCCTGTACCAGAGAAAGCCGTGCTCCTTTTCGCATCACTGTGCCCTTGTCCCAAGTTCACAGCGGCAGGATCGTGGGAAACAGGAGGATGAGACGAGGATGCCGCTTTCGACAGGATGTCATCTACCAAATTTTGGCCAGTTCCTCCAAGCCTATGCTCAGGGGTTTCGACATTCAAACCACTTCTCTCGCCGCCAGTGAAGAGATTCACGGGTTCGTTATTATTGTCGCGCGGTTCTTGCTCAGACCGCAAGTCGTTAAATGTCATGATGCCACCTGAGTGAGGCTTTTGTGTTCTTCGAGCAGACGTCGGCGCCTTCGACGGCCATGGCGAATCATCAGACACAGATGCCCCACTCAGTGTACGTGGCCCACTTGACGTGGACTGAGCGGGCGGAACGTGTGAAGCAGTGCCCACGGATTCTTCCTGTGCGTCTGTTATGCCGGTCTCACTTGCCTCAAAGTACGACGATAGAGCCATATTGACATCGCCGTTGGCAGACTCTACAAATCGTCTCAATCATAAGCGAGCTATGCAACTTACTTTGCCTCTTCGGATGATGCGCCTGTAATGCTCACAAATTGTGAAATACCTTCTTCCATAGCCATGGTCAGTGCTTGCTCGTATGAGTGAGGACACGCATCACAACGGCGCACGGGTCGCCTGGTAACTGGATGGGAATTATGCATGCTTACAATCGGATAGTCGTAACAAGTTGTCTCATCCATTGCACAGTGACTGCAGTGATGACAGCGGCAGGCTCAGAAGCCCCCAAGGAGTTTCAGGCGCGGCAGCCAGTGAATGAAGCATTCAATGCTGCAGCTGCTAGTGCAGCTGTTGGATTGCTTGTGAGTGCTGTGCAAAATAGTCTGCAAAAGCACAAAGCTGGTGCTATGGGTATCTTTTCCCGCACGGGCGGTACTATTGCAATTTTTAGTGCGTATTTCACGTTGACCAGCTGACCATGCAGCGCTTGTCGGCGGTCTGTTTGCATACTCGGATGCCTCGGTCGCTAACTTCCGGCACCGGGAAGATGGATGGAATGGCGCCGCAGGTGGATGTGCTGCCGGTCTGGTCATGGGTGCTGCTTGTAAGTGACTTGTCCTCATCTATCGTGAATGTGATTTTATTCTAACCCGTTAGCTCGCTCTATGCCCCTTATGGCCGGTTCATGTGCTGGACTAGGTGCGCTCGTCGGTACATTCCAAGCTGCTGGCGGCTCGTTGCTGAACACGCGTGGCTACCGCCCGGAGCTTCGGAATATCGACTCTGATGACAAGGAGAGCCCACTTAAAACCTTCTCGCAAGAGAGGCGCCACCGCTTCTTCAAGGTACGTAAGAGTAAAGAAAATGAAAGTTTGAAAGTTCGGTCTCATTAACCCCTGCAGAAGACGCCCGAGTCGGAATAGACAGGATGCACACATCACATTGCTTCGTGCATACCACTATATGCTAGTATGGAAAGTAGGAAAGCAAATGCGTCTGCATGCATTGGTTGAATGAAAGTTTATCTAGCTTGTTTGCCATTGGCACACGAATAGAATTGGAGCTCTCCAAGGACGAGACACCTGAAACTTCGGATTCCCTTAGGCGCTGGGTTGAACCGAACGAGCAGGTGTAAGACTCCTTCGGACAGTAAATTAGTCCCAAATTGGCTGAGTCAGGAATGCACACAAGGGTCCTACTGGCAATTTCGCACTACTAAAATCGAGCGTTGCGAGTTCTAGATAACCAGCTACCTACATGTAACCCTTACTTTGGAGCCATGATTGCACGTCAGTCACGTCACGTTCAAGCCAGCGCGCTTGGGCGTGAACAGAGTCCAAACCTTGGGCGAGACTCATACTAAACTTGGACGTATCGCGCTTCTCGAAGAACTGCCGGATGTCGGCTGCATCCTTGTCTGATGTGAACGTGCTGATGGACGATTTGATCAAGTTCGCCAAAGAGAAGTTGCCCTCGAACGACTTAACAAGTTCGTCGAAGCGTGCTTTGACAGTTTCCCACAGAGTGCGCCGTGAGCGTGGGTTCGATGACAGGGATGCGAAGAAGTACATGAAATCTTGCGTTTTCACATGGCCGCTGAACAAGAAATCAATTGTCCGTTGAAGCAATGCAGTATCTTGTGCATTTCCAAGTGCGATCATCGCTGATGTCTTGTGTGCAGGCGTCGGTGGCGAGCGATAGATACTCAAAACGGTTTCATACTCCTTTTCACCTCCATGCTTAATGGCTTGTGCCAGTACTGTCCGTAACAAGTCTGGGTGAATTAGACTGTAATCGCCCTTTTCTTGGAGAGGCGCAAAGCGACGGCGAATCTCGCTGATTGTCCACTCATCACCAGCTGAAGCCGCTGCCGAAATGACTGTCTCACGCAACTCACGCAACTCACTCGAGTCATTCGCTCCAAACTCGAATGTCAGCTCGCGAGCCATAGGACCAAACACATCAGCACGGAACTTGTTAATACCCTCACGCACGGGTTCAGGTTGTTCCCACCAGACACTAGCAAGCTTTGCAAGGTTGAGTGCGGCAGCCGTATTAACCAAGGAGCTGTCGTCTCCGCGAAGAGCGTGCATAAGAGCCAGACCACCAGACGTTTTGGAGTAGCCAGCTTGTGCAAGCGTGAATGCATCGCTGACGAGGCCGACACGATCTTCAAGGGAAAACGCGCTGTCTTTCTGCGCGGCAGCCTTGCCAAGTTTCGCCAAATGCTCAGGAGAGTACGCGACACGATACACACCGATGGTTTCGGCATTGAGTTTCCAAACGCTGTTCCTCGCATCGGGCAAAGGAATCTCCTTTTCGCGCTCCCCATTCAGCATTGCATCATAGTCTGTAGTGGGCTTACCGTCCTTGACGACCTTGAGCGCCAAGGGTACCTGCCACAAGGTCTCGTCTTCCTCAGGTGTTGGATCACCTGTCGCAAGGAAGCGATTCTGACGAACTCGAATCGAGTTTGAGCCTTCAGACACAGTCAGTACTGGAAAGCCCTGCTTGAGAACCCAGTTTGACATGATGGCATTCACGTCGCGACCAGAGGCTTGACTAATGCCGTCCCAAAGGTCGCTCGTGACCGTGTTGCCGTAGAGATGCTTTTTCAAATACAGGCTTACACCCTTCAAAAACACATCTTCGCCTAGCATCTTCGACAACATGCGCAATACACTCGCACCTTTTGAGTAGGAGATGGCGTCAAAGACTTGGTTCACGGCATCTTCGACATTTTCGCCCTGTAGTGGAATCTCGATTGGATGTGACGAACGCTTTCCATCCAGATCAAGCGCTCGGTTCAAATGCGAAACGATAAACTCGCTAGCACTCTTCCATTCGGGGAATACGCGATCAAGGATAATCACCTCGCCCATGAGTGTGGCAAACGCCTCGTTAAGCCACAGATTGTCCCACCATGCCATTGTTGCGATGTCACCAAACCACATGTGTGCGACCTCATGTGATTGGACAGCGGCCGTCGTCTTCATACCCTGGAGACCGGACTTTTCGTCATACAAAAACACGGATGTACGCCCAGTGATCAGACCCCAGTTCTCCATTGCACCAGCATCAAAGTCTGACGCCACAAGCGTGTCGAGTTTGGGCAGCGGGTAAGCAATGTCGAACACTTTCTCATATTCAGGCAGCACCTTCTGCTTCACTTCGAGCGCGTACTGGGCCTGATGAATATACTCGGGTGTCGTGTACACTCGCATTGGTACCTTCTTACCAGTGAGAGGTGATGTAAAAGAGCCGTCAATGTGTTCAAAGACACCGTTTGCCCATGCCACTAGATAACTTGATACCTTTGGTGTCTTAGCAAATTCTGTCAGAACCCAAGCATCGTTGCCCAAATCCGGCGCCTCCAGCTTCAGTTCATCCACGCGTAGCAGTTTTGCCACAGCGTGTTTCTCAACAGCTTTGGTTTGCACACTGGGCATGTTTGCTAGAGCCGTCGTGGACTCGCGGTGCAGCATACGGAATGAATATGTGGCCTTGAGCTCAGGTTCATCCCAGCATGGAAAAGCGCGGCGCGCTGAAGTTGGCTCGAACTGTGTGAGGGCATAATTTCCTGTCCGTCCCTCATGATGCCACGTAGATTGATAATAGCCCATCATGCTCTGGTCGATAGCACCCTTATAGCCCACGACGAGCGAAAGGTTTGTGCCTTTTGTGACAGGCTCCGGAAGGGACACCGTTACACGCTCATGCGGCATGTCAATGGATGGTATCAGAACGTGCTGCTGATGGTTGTACGATACTAGCACATGACTTAGGTCAAGGCCCTTACCGATGTTGAATGAGAGGGTCTGAGTATCGCGTCCCACATCCAAGGCAATGTCCGCGACGCCCTGAAATTGAAGCTGTTCAAGATCTGAAAAAAGTGTAAGGTCATAGTGTATGGGACGCACATCCGTCGGTAGACGGAACCACTTGGATTCGTTCTGTGGCACACTCATAGAAGAGAATCGCGGCGCTGACTGTGGATTAAAGTACTGGTAGATAGGCTGTAGAAAAAACATGGTGCAGAAAAGTAGGAGAGGTATAACCCCGGTGTGAGTAATTATTTCCAGCATTTGTTGGTATCAGCCCACCTTTGGCTCACTCAGTTTCGGTATACGAGGTCGTAAAGCAGAATAGGCACGCTCAACTTGCTGGCCAACTAGTCTCGGAAACAACGTTCGACGGACAGGATGACAAAGCGTACGGAGCGCCAGGGACATCTGGTATTAGCAACCCCGTCGCTACACTCACGTACCCAATCAATGCAAGGTCGACGTCACGAGACAAGAAATCTTGCGAGATTGAAGCGCCTCCTGGATGTTCCTTTTTTTAGTCTGTCGCCCAAGCCGACACACACAAATACCGAGGCTGACACCGGACACTGAACGCCGGGGGCACATGCACCGTCTGGCTGTCGTTACCTCCACCTCACTGCGGCGCATTTATGACTTGGCCGTCTCCTAATTGACTTGCTATGCGGGGACTGCAACCTAGTAGCCACTGTCATGTTTCAACCCAAACTGATCATGTACCAGACACAGACGCCCACACATCGTCAACTTGAGTCCATCAGGTAGCCAATCCTCCGCTTCGTTCTTGTCTCTCTCAAGCATGCGATTTTGGTTGTAAATGAGCTACGGGTCTTGCGCGAGGCTTGTGCAATATGTAATGGGTTCGCGTCATAGGAAGAGGGCTAGATTGGCTTGGTGTTCGTCCACTAGCTCATTTCATTACATGGGAGACACGCATTGATATGCATATAGTCAATACGCCAAAGGTCGACTTAGACGTCATTTTCATTCATTAAACTTGCACCAATAAGAAGTACGATTCACGAAACGATACTCTGGATGGGCCTTCAACAAGTTTATGCGCAGAGGCGTGCATGCTGGTGCATTGTCCTGTGTAAGGGTAGGATCTGCACGCCGACACTGCTACTTAAATTTGCCTTGCTACGATGATCTCCAAACCTCACATCACGAACCTGACGTGGACTACACCACTGACATTAAGGTTGGGAGGTAATGGTGCTGGAAAAGCCATTGCTGCACATCCTCTGCATCGCGTTGGATCCATCGAGATTGTGACAAAACAGACTCGAGTCCTTGCGCGAGACTCATGTGGTACATAGTGGTAGATCGGTGAGCAAAGAACCGCTGAATATCAGCAAGGTCTTCCTCGCTAGACAAAGCACTGATAGCAGCTTTTACCACACCCATAAGCGAGAAATTGCCTTCAAGTCTCTTTGAGAGCTCGTCAAAGTGCTTCTTCGTCTCATTCCAAAGCGCTCGTCGGCTGAAGGTGTTGCTCGAGAGCGCGTTGAAAATGTACGTGTAGTCCTGAGTCTTAATGCCACCATCAAAGACCAAGGATAGCGTACGTGCAATCAGGTCTGGGCGTTGTACAGAACCCAGAGCCATCAACGCACATGTTCGATGTAAGGGTGTCGGCGGTGCATGATACAACTGAAGCACCGTCTTATAGGCCTGCGCATCGCCATGCTTGACTGCCTCACTGAGCACGGTTCGAAGCACATCGGGATGAATGAGCGAATCATCGCCAGTATCTTGCCAATGGGTGAAACGGCGATGAATCTCACCGAGTGTCCATGCATCCCCAGCTGCAGCTGCCGCACTAATCACGGTCGTGCGCAATTCACGTGTCTCTGTCGAATCCTCATCACGAACATTGAACGACAACTTTCGGGCTAATGGACCGAACAGGTCTGCACGAAACTGGTTCAGTCCTACGCGAACAGAAGCAGCCTGTTCCCACCATGCACTTGATAACTGCTCCAGCTTCAAAGCGAGCGCCTGCAGAACTAGCGAGCTCGTCTCGCCATGCAGCGCGTGAGTCAGCGTCAGTGCTGAGGACGTTCTAGAATATCCTGCGTGTGCGAGTGAATACGCATCATCAATCAGACCGACACGATCTTCCACAGAGAGAGGGCTTGAGGGACCTAATGATGCAACCTCCCCTAGCCTAGCCAGATGTTCAGGTGTGTAAACGACTCGGTATACGCCAGTCGTGTCAGCATTTAGTTTCCAGAATGAGGAATTAGCGCGCTCGAAAGGAATGTGCATCGATCGCTGACCACGCAGCATGGACTTTGAATCCACGTATTTCTTTGTTTTGAGACCAAGGGGCACATGCCACAGCGTGGAATCTTCTTCAGGTGTCGGATCTCCCATTTGAAGAAAGCGATGCTGTTCGACGTAAATCGAATCTCCTTTCTCTGTTGCACTAATGACAGGGAAACCTTGTTGTAGGATCCAGTTTGACATGATCGTGTTCACATCGATACCGGCTGCCTGGCTGATGCCGTCCCATAAGTCGGCCGTGACAGTACTGCCGTATAGGTGTTTTTTCAAGTACAAACTAACCCCGCGGAGAAAGACGTCTTTGCCTAGCATATGGGATAGCATTCGCAGGACACTGGCGCCCTTGGAGTATGAAATATCATCAAAAACCTGTGTTATTTCATCTTCGACCCGCTCACTCTGGAGTGGGATCTCAATCTGATGCGAGGAGCGCTTTGCGTCCAGTTGCAGTGCACGCATCCAGTGCATGACAACAAACTCGCTCGCACTTTTCCACGCGGGAAATACGCGGTCAAGGACAATGACCTCGCCCATGAGTGTCGCGAACGCCTCATTTAGCCACAGGCTTTCCCACCATGCGATTGTTGCAATATCGCCAAACCACATGTGTGCAATTTCGTGGCTCATGACGCCAGCGGTGTTTTTCATTCCACGCAGGCCCATAGATTCGTCATGCATGAATATAGAGCTCCGACCTGTGATGAGGCCCCAGTTCTCCATAGCACCGAAGTCGAAGTCCGCGGCGACAAGCGCATCGAGTTTGGGGAGCGGGTACGCGATTTCGAAAATCTTCTCATATTCAGGCAGTATTTTGGCCATGGCTTCAGTCGAAAATGCAGCCTGATGTATCAAGTCTGGTGTTGTGTACATGCGGAGCGGGATGACTCGTCCCGTCAACGGGGATATGGTCGTGTTGGAGACGTGCAGAAAAGCTCCATTGGCCCATGCTACAAGGTACGTAGCCATTTTTGGCGTCGTCTCAAATTCCGTTAGAAGCCATTCGTCCAGGTTGTATTGGTGCAATGAAAGTCCAGACGATCTTGTTTGCAAAAGTTGATGGACTTGTTCTTTATCCACAGATCGTTCGTATGCACTCGGCATGTTTGCCAGAGCGGTGGTGTTGACGCGATGCAACATACGAAACGTGAAGTTTGCTTTGTAGGCGGGTTCATCCCATCCTGGATATGCGCGTCTAGCCGACGTGGGCTCAAATTGCGTCAATGCATACCTGCCCATCTGGCCTTCATGCGCCCATGTCGAATAATAGAAACCACGCAAACTTCGATCAATCGCAGCACGAAAACCAGTTGATAGGTAGACACGCTCATTTTCACCTAACTTTTCGGGCAGCTTGACCATTGCACGTTCACGGTCATGATGGATCGTAGGGGTCACAGTGTACATGTCACCATCCTGAGTCTGAACCTGTACGCGTCCAAGTTGCAAATTTCTACCTGCATGAAATTCGAGAATAGAAGTGCTTTTCAGGATGTCGAGTGTAATATTCACGCCCCCGGCAAATTCCAAGTCCTGTAGATCGGACATGATCGATAAGTCATAGTGCGTTGGACGCGCGGTATCAGGGAGATGAACAGACTGTGAGGATGAGGGAGTTTTCACTGATGGCAGCAGTGTTGCAGGCACATGCGTTTCCCTTTGATGCACGAGTGCCTTCCATGCCAACAGGAATGCAGTCGCAACGGATGAAGGAGCCCACATGGTGCGTGCGAAGCACACATGCACTGTCGTTGGCCCAAGAACAAATTGAAAGCAAGAAAATGTGCGGGGAACAATCATAAGAAACGGCAGGCCCTATCAGCGTTTCACGATCTCTCGTTTACAAATCGCCTCTAAACACAGCTACGTAGTTGCGTGCTACAAATAACCTCGCATTGATAGCCATGCGGAAAGATCCTTCACGTCTCGCTCAAGCCATTGCGCTTGCGCTCGAATCGTTTCTAGAGCTTGAGACAAGCCCATGTCGAATTGAGATGTATGAGTATGGGCGAAGAATTGCTCGATGTCAATGGCATCCATATCACTTGTAAAAGTACTCAATGCTGCCGTTATGAGACGAACGAGCGTCAGGTTCCCGGAGAATGACTCGATTAGCTCATGCATCCGTGCTTTCAAAAATGTCCATAGCAACCGGCGGCTCTTTGGATTCATAGAGAGTGCACGCACAACATCGAGCAGGTCTTGCTTTTGCACATCATTGCTGAATGCCAAATCCACAGAGCGCCTGACAAGGGTGTCGTCTTGGGCATAGCATAATGCAAGGAGTGCATCCAATTTGTATGATGGATCGTCTGCTTCGTAGTAAAAACGAAGGACGGCTTCATAGGCTCGGAGTCCTCCGTTCTTCACTCCGTGTTTCAAAATGGTTGACCGGAGGTCGGGATGCAAAGGTACCCGTCGGTTATTACGCACATGCTCGGCAAACAGGTCCTGCATATATGTAAGCGTCCATGGATCGTTAGCGTCTGAGGCAGCCTCGAGAACAAAGGTGCGAAGAAGACGTATCTCGTTTGGCTCTTCCAAATCTGAACGATCTGCGAGTACTCGTGCGAAAGATCCAAATAAGTCTACGCCCAGCTTGTTGAGCGCGTGTTGCAATGCCGCTGGTTGCTCCCAGCACATGCTTTTCACATGGACCCAAATTTCTGCCATAGTGCGTTGAACTTGCGCGCTTGAATCGTTCCTAAAAGCAAGCAAGATATCTAGAGCGTCTGGCGTACTGGCGTAGCCAGCGATGGCCAAACGCAGCGAGTCTGACACGAGACCCAAGCGATCGAGTGGCGAGAGCAAGGCCTTTGCCTCTATTAGTTTGCGAAGGTGTTCGCTCGAATACACGACGCGATACGCGCCAATGAGGTCAGCATTCAGTTTCCATATCGTGTCAGGCAGAATGGGTACTTCGATCGAGCGCTTACGATCGAGCGTGAAATTATGTGTTTCCACGAGGCCATGTCGAATCGTTTTGAGTGCCAAGGGAATGTACCAGAGAGTCGTGTCTTCGTCGGGCTGTGCATCGCCCGTCTCGAAGAAGCGACTTTGTCGGATATGAATCGAGTCTTGTCCCTCAGTCACTGTTAAGAGAGGGAATCCTTGCTGCTGAATCCAGTCGGACATGATGGTGCTCACATTGACGCCCGATACATTGCTCATGCTTTTCCATAGGTCCTCGGTAATCGTGTTGCCATACAAATGCTTGGTCAAGTACTGACTAACGCCTTGAATGAACGTGTCTTGTCCAATCATGTGTGAAAGCATACGCAACACAGAAGCACCCTTGGAGTAGGAGATCGCATCAAAGACCTGACTAATAGCGTCTTCCACATTTTCGCCCTTAAGAGCGAGCTGAATAGGATGTGACGATCGCTTGGCGTCGAGATCCAAAGCGCGATTAAGCTCTGTATGAGCAAACTCACCGATCCAATCTGTTTCAGGATACACGGCCGACATGGAAACAACTTCGCCCATGTACGTCGCAAAGGCTTCGTTCAGCCAGAGATCATCCCACCATGCCATCGTGGCGATGTCACCGAACCACATGTGCGCCGTTTCATGACCCACAATACGTGTAGCTGTATTAATTGCACTAGAGCTTGATACAGCATGGTCGACGAGAAAGGTTGTGCTGCGCCCAGTGATGAGACCCCAGTTCTCCATTGCTTCCGAGTCAAAACTCTTGGCAATGAGCATGTCCAACTTTGGGAGCGGGTAAGCGATGCTATACACGCGCTCGTAAAATGGCATAACGCGTCTCATTACGTCAACAATGTGATGCGTTTTGGAGACATACTCAGGCGTTGCATAAGCGTGGAGTGGGATCGGGATGGCTGGTCTTCGACTGGACGACAAGAAAGAGCCATCTACGTGCTCCAGCATGCCATTCGCAAAGGCCAAAAGGTAGGTAGACATGGGAGGTGTTTTTTCAAAATCCGTACGGACCCATGTAGCATTTGAGAGTACGGGCTTCTCGAATCGTAGCGGGTGCACATGCAAGGCGCTGAGTACTTGGTCGGCCGTTACGCTGTACGAAGCAGTAATATTGGGCATGTTACTTAAGGCGGTTGTTGCATTTCGGTGGAGCAGATGCACCTCGAACGTAGCCTTCAAGTCCGGCTCGTCCCAACAAGGAAAGGCCGTGCGCGCAGCTGTGGGCTCAAACTGCGTCAAGGCATAGTGGCCATGGGTATCTTTATGTGTCCAATCGGCGTAGTAGTATCCCATGCGGTTCGATTTCATTTTAGCACTGAAACCCATGAGGATGGAGAGGTTTGTATTTTCACGAAGAACCACGGGTATATGAACAGAGGCACGCTCGTGTTCCAAGTCGCGCTGGGGACGCAAGACAAAAGTGCCCAAGTGTGTTGCGACACGCACAGAGCTCAAATTTAGGTCACGACCCACGTTGAATGTGAATTCATTCGTGTCATTCATAACCTGAAGTGATACATTTACCGCCCCTTGGAACTTGAGCGCATCCAGATCCGTGAGTATAGTCACATTGTAGTGTTGAGGAAGAACCTGTCTTGGCAAGCGGGATGGTGTTCCGGCACGTTCCAGATTCGAAAGAGCATGCAATAATGTGGGCGGGGTGTAAGGAGCATATAGGGATATCCATTGCACCAATACCCAAAGCGACGCTACTACGATTGTGCACGCTGCCCACATGATCGCACACACTCCTGAGAAGGGCGAGAGAGAGAGAACGAGTGTTTTCAAAAAAAAAGAGTCGTATTCAGCTTTTGTACTCAGAAAGGATAACTTGCCGCGTTCTGAGCGTTTTATGGGCAGGATATGTCCCGCCAGAAATCCACTGCTGGACGTCGCAGGTTCTTAAGTGCACAGGCCAACGAGAAATATATGTTGGTAACGAGTTCATATGAGCAAGAAAACTTTGTCGCTAGCTTCCACTCGAGCACGTGATCATAGCGGACGCATGGTGTATTGACAATTTTTTATACTGTAATTTCCTTACTTCGGTATATCTCGCGTTCGTTCAAGCAAAACGGTTAGAAGGCGGTATTGTCGCTCCAATGCAGCAGGGTCATTTGTGTCGTAGAACCATGGTACACCCAACTGAGAGTCAGTGAATCTACGAAATACATACCTGCTCTAGCTGTTGCTGCTGTGAATACCTTAGCTGATTCCATCGACGTAGAGCTTCCCAAGTCCAATGCGCATAAGCTGCTTGTGTACGCGCACCACTTGGTTTGGTTAGTTGCATACCTGAGAACAGAATGACAGGCTTGATTACATACTTAGGTCCTCGGAGATGCTCCTCGTCTTTTCCCACGAGTGCTGTGCGCTCTTTAGCTAGCGCCAGCTCAAGCGCATCCTGCTCAGTTTGGAGCTGCGTAAGTACAGGGTAATGGCGTACCTTGCCAAATGCTTTGAGAAACGATGCGTCTTCACACAACATTAGTGTGTGTTTTACGGCCTGTTCATTCTCTATGTCTCTTGGAGAAGCTTGCTGCTGCTTAGACAATGCAAGGGGATGGGAGGTTCCTGAGGCCAACGCGCCTGAACGACGCAGGTACGCTGGCAGAGGCCGCGACGACACAGCCCACGGGCGCAGGTGACCAGACTGCGTGCATTGATTAGGATCAGTGTCTGTGACACGGTCTTGCAAGCTCCTTAGCTTAGCTAGCAAGGCCTGCACCCCACCAGGATCGTTCTGAGGTTGAGATGGCATAAGATGTTGCAGTAGCCGGGGCCGCCCTTCACAAGTTCCTCAACTTTTGTCCCTCCTTGGCCCATGCACCCACATCCACTCAACGTTGAAACTTGTGGATTTACACTCCACCTGGACCCGCTTTTGCCCATTAGTTGCTCGGACAGTCCGTGATGATGCCATAAGCCACCAGTGTTGGGCATCAGGTGTTGTTTAGATAGATACTAGTTCTCCATGACCAAACGTGAGCAGGAGTCGCAGCATCAGTATTCACATTCGAAACGTCGGCGGAAACAAGGTCCAAGAGTTGGTAGTGCACACCAACGACATACGCGTAAGATCGTTCATGCACTCGATTATCCACGCTGTGGCGGCGTGTTCATGTCCTGTGCCCGTGGGAAGGAACGAAAAGCTGCATCTGAACTCATTGAAGTTATGGAAGAAGTATGTGAATGGGTACTTATTCGAAACAGAAAGCGCAATGCATGTATGGTGACGTAGACGAAGAGGATATGGACTCTTTGCGAAATGGGCCTGCGCCTGCGACTCGCGCTAAAGGTGCGGCCACTCCAACCTCAGTGAATTCCTCATCAGATATTGAGACACAAATCCAGCAGGAGCTACAAGTGCTACGCTCGACGCCATCATTGTCTCGTTTTACTGCCTTGGACACCGATACAGAATGCTGTATGTCTTTCCGAGTTCTTGTTTCTCACATGCAGTATGCTTTATCCAGTGTCTACCACCAGTTGATCCGTATCGGCTAATCAAGCGTGTGCTAACCGACATGGAAACCACAGGTGCATCGCGAAGCCGCTTCGTCCAACGGCTTTCGCCTGTCCGTGTGCTTTGTCGCACGGATACTGAATCGATTCGCACTGCTGCCGCGGCTGCTTTGGCGCCAGCATTTCCTGAGGGCCATGCACGAACGGTATGTCATTGGGTTTCTCTACATGAGCTGGTCGTGAACACGAGGGCCAATCGGGCTGACTGACATGTTGACAGTATCGCGTTGAGCCACGTATTCGAGCGCATTCATCATTATCGCGAGATATGCTCATTCCACTCATTGCTTCATGTGTACCCAAGAATGCTGAACACCGCGTGGACTTGGCACAAGCCGATGTCATTATCATCGTTGAAGTACTTCGAAATATATGCGGTATAGGTACAATCGACGAGTACCAAAGATTTGGCAAATGGAATGTTCAGACGCTCGTTGAGCAAACAAAACGTCACAAAGACGCATGAGTCACTGCACGTACCGCGAGGCTCAGACGAGCGATCTCATCGGACGTGTTGTGGGCATGAACACAGATACGCACACGTTCTTTGTCGCGTGGGACTGTGGGATAACACACGGCACGAACAAGGAATCCAGCATCTTGTAGCTGCGCGGCGAGTCTCTTTACTTCTTTGCTTTGCACTTGGACAATTGGCGCTGGCGGCAGCGAAGCTGCCGTTGGGGCCGGCAGTGCCAATGACTCGTACAATTCAGCGATGCGTGCGTGCAGAGCTTGTACGCTCTCCTCTAACTCACCACGCTCCCATGCAGTAAGAACAACGTCTACAGCCGCGGCTTGGGCTGGTGAGAGTGCTGTTGAATAGATAAGCGGGCGCGCGTAGTTGAGCAAGTATTCTCGCCAGAGACTCGGCACCAAGAGGGCGGCGCCCGAGCAACCAAACGCTTTTCCAAAGGTGACAAGCCGCGCTGATGGCAAGTCTGTACATCGCAATGCATCACACACACCACGCCCACCGCGTCCATATACGCCAACACCGTGTGCCTCATCCACAAGAATATGTCTCGTGGATGCACAGGGAACGTGTTTCTCCAACACATGCGCCAGCTCTCGAAGCGCGCATACTGTGCCATCCATGCTGTATACACTCTCTAACGCGAGAAACACGTTTCGCTTACCATCCTGAATGTCGCGAAGGAGGTTGGAGCCTAGAGCGCTCGAGAGTTGGCGATCAAGATCAACGGGGTCATTGTGCTGGAAAGGCACGCAGACTTTGGCTCGCGACTGCCGCATGCCATCATGCATACTTGCATGAATAAGCTCATCATATAGAATGACATCTTCAGGCTGTGGTATCGTCGAAAGAAGAGACACATTGGCATCAAAACCAGTATTACAAAGCAACGCTGCAGGCGCCTTGAAGTACTTTGCTAGTCGCTGCTCCAGCTGCGTGTGCGTGGTAGAGTCGCCGTCTAATAGTCGACTTCCTGTGCTACCGAATGATTCGCCATCATCGTGTAGGCGCTTTAGCCATGCTTCACGAACGCGTGTGTTTCGCGCGAGCGATACATAGTCGTTTGATGAAAAGTCGACAAGTCTTGCCAGGCGCTCAGCCTCCTTAGGGTTCTGAAGGAATAGTTGCCGGCGCCGACCTTGCTGCTCACGAATATCTAGCGCTTTGCTAAGCTGGTCATCAAGCATGAATGTCAAGCCGAGCGAGAATTATGGGTGATAATCCCCTTTTCCCTCCAAGTGTCTGTGCGTGCCACAGTGTCAAGGTCTCATTGTCATCACGTGGGTGTGCCGGATGATGACGATCAATGTCCTCCACACCAAGGGTCCAACATATAGTCTTGACAAGCGATCAAGCTGAACTTTCTTCTGGGTGGCGTGCACTGACGTGACGGGACGGTATGCATGGAGTGTATCAGGCACGCTTCATCACGCATGTCCCTGATGCTACAGCGCTAGGCTCAGCCGAACATGTGTATGTTGGCACGTCTAGTGGACATGTGATCGTGCCGGAGCCGGCACCCGAAGTGTCGCCACGCTTCTCGCCTTCACGACGAAAAATTGAGCAGATAGGCGGCATTCCTGGCACAGAATATATTGCATGCTTGGCAGGTACGTTTGCGCTTCGTGATCAGCTTATGTTTGAGATTCGTACGTGAACTTGTGTACGCATGAGAGTCTCGACACGCCTACTCGGTTGCCACTCACGCAGGGCGCGAGTTTATTCGTGGCTGGGACTTGGTTGGAAGCACGCTCGGACGCCGCAGATGCACATTCACGAACAGAAACAGAGCGTGCTGTTGGACTGCGAAGTATGGACGATGTTGCTCGTGAGAAGCGGCGTGCGTTGAATGATGTGCGTGTATCCATGCTCGCTGTCGCATGCAAACGGTGTGTGGTGCTGTATCGCTGGGTTGATGGCGCATTTTGGGACTGCAAAGTGCATTCGCTTCCACGTACGCCCAAGACACTTGCATTATTTCAAGGTACATCCCTATTTGCTGGCTATGCACAGTATGAATATGTGCGTGTCGCCATACGGCCAGCACATGCATCGAGTGTTGCATGGCGAACCCCCCCGAGCGATGCGCTCACTTCTGGCACATGGACAGACACTGCAGGATGGGATACATATGCTGTTCTTTTGCCGACATCAGCAGCTCAAGAATCGAACTGGTGGAGCCGCTCATGGCGTCCGTTGGTACTCGCTCTTGAGCACGATGTCTTGGTCAGCACAATGCGGCAAGGTGTATTTGTGGATGCATATGGGCGTCCATCCCGTAAAGATGTGCTGGAATGGGATGCTCCACCATTGCATGGCACAACTGCTGCGCCTTATCTCGTCCTGCACGAGTCTGATGGCACGCTTGGTGTCTACATGCAGACGACGTTGCGCCGAGCGCAGAGCGTAAAGCTGCCATCCGAGGCGGGAGCTGTTCGTTTTATTGCGGCAGGACCGCAACTTGGAGTGGTTGTTTGCACATCGGCCTGTGTGGCAATACCGAACGAAGTGACGGTGGGCGCAAAAATGATTGCCTCGTCGTCTCGTGACAGTGGCTCCTTGTATGTGCTAGAACCGAGCCCCGTCAACGACCAACTGGCGGCATTAACATCCTCTGGCAACTATCATGAGGCACTCGCGCTGTTAGATGCACTTGACCCAGCTCTATGGCCACATGATATTCATAACCAAAGACTACACATTCAAGCACTCGTGGGGTTGGCGTCTTTCGTGAATGGCAAGTTTGATGTCGCCGTGGACCTGTTCATCGACACACACATGAATCCCACTTATGTATTAGCATTATACCCAGAAACGATCTCGGGGCCTCATGCGCAGCCGCCGTCATCGTGGGCCACCTTGTTTGATGCACAAATACCGTGGGATCATGCAGTCGATGAAACAAAACGAACTTCGTCAGAAGCACTGGATGCCCTGGCTCGCTATCTGAGTGACTGTCGGCGTGTCTTACGCCTTAAGACAGCGCACTTAAAGCACACTGTTTGCGTTGATACCCACTGCATTGCAGACCTGCCAATGTGCGCGTGCACACTCGATAAGATGAACGAAAAGCAACTCATGGCTATGGCGCAGGTGGTTGATACGGCTCTTTTCCACGTATTCTTGCAGACAAAACCTGCGCTACTGGGCCCCATGTGTCGTGTCGATAACTGGTGTGACGTCGAGCGCGTTCGACCGCATCTTGAGCAGCGACACATGTTTGATGCGCTTGTGTCCTTGTACCGGAGCAAGCAGATGCATGCGGCTGCACTTGAACTCCTTCAATCTCAACGCGAGTACTTTGTTGATCCCATCAAATCGACGATTGATTACTTGGAAGCCCTTGGTCCCGAGCATCTGGACTTGATTTTGCTGCACGCGCATTGGGTTCTGGATATGGATCCCGAACAGGGCATGTGCATTTTCACGTCTGAGTCTCATCTTGAGTCGCTCCCCCCGGACCGCATCGCTCATGATCTGGCTTCGTTTCGTCCTCCGCTCTGTCTCACGTACTTGGAACGAGTGATGGAGGTTCGGTGTGTTGACCCATCACTGCACACGCTCCGTGCGTGTCTGTATTTGGATGCGTGCCGAGGAGGTGCATCACATGCGGCGTTGCTCGAGTTTTTGTGCAAGTCGACACTGTACGATGTCGACGCTGTATTGCATCGCCTGCCTGATGAGCCGGCATGGCCTGAAATCAGGGCTGTGCTTCTCGGACGTCTTGGCCGTCATGACGAGGCGTTGCGCTTGTATCTCGTCGAGCTTCGCGATATTGCACGAGCTGAAGCATATTGTGTCACATATGCGCGTGACACTGAACGCGGCACACTCCTCTCAAAGCTCCTGCGTATCGCGCGGACGTATTCGCCACAGCATTTGCATCATGTATACGCTATCCTGACGCAGCATGCGCAGGATCTAAACTTAGGTGAGGTTCTCGCGCTTCTCCCTCGGAACTTGCCCGTTCAGCACGTGTATGGACTGCTGGAGCGCGCATTACAGGCACAAACTATGGAGCGATCGAATGTGCGAGTGATACGCGCGTTGTGTGAGGCTCAAGTATCGGCACTCGATCAAGATCTGCGTGCACTGCAGCAACGGCATGTACTTGTAACAGAAGGCAGGACATGCGTGCGATGCCACCGACGCTTGGGTCAAGCCGTGCTAGCGGTGATGCCCGCCACTGGAGCCACGATGCATTACTATTGCGCAATGGATGATGCCCGCGACAAGGGTGGCTAGACCGTGACGTAGCATGTAATCTCGAACACCAAGGACGTACGATGTCATTCGACTAGTTCTTCGTTGAAATACATGAGTCATTTTTCGTGTCGCTGGCATGCTGCATGCATCTACGATTCTATACGGGCACGAACAATGACGTGTCGTTTTTCGTCGCTGTTTTTATTTTCGTGAATTTGCAAATACACCAAAGCATCGAGCGGCTGGTGTTCGGTCGAATTGGCCTTGGGATTTGCGATTGACGAGGAGGAGACTTGCGCTGATGATGACGGACGCACACGGACGAGTAGTTTGTGTGAACTTTGAGCCCCAATCGTCACCGTGAGTGCGCTCCTGTCATGAGCACTTCCACTCGTCAAGAGTGTATAGTGTTTCAACTCATCATGGCTGGGTGTCGTGGGAATGGCAGCAGGCTCCTCAGTCGATGGCGAAGTCGCCGCGGTGGGTATGGAGACACCGAGCTGGGTCAGGCGGTCGCGATACTTGGCTAGTTTGTCCAAGTTGCCCTTGCGACTGGCGATTTTGAGTTTCTGGAAAAGTGTCTCTACTTCTTCCTCCTCTTCACTAGAAAGCGCCCGGCGTGTGGCACTGTCGTTACTCATGGCAACAAGCACGTCGAGCATGGGTGAGACGGGATCATCCAGCCGCACGACGAACGTGCGTTGCTTTGCTGTCGTGTTTGATAATAACACGCTTTCTGGCATTGAGACCAAGTCTTGCGAGCTGCATGTACCGAAGTCAAGCGATGTGGGATCGATGGCAAAGTTTGCCACTTTGCGCACATTCGCTTTGAGCACAATGGCCTGGTCATTATCGTGGTCCGCAATGTTCTCGACAAGTAGGCGCTCGTAAAAGGGGCCTGACAACGAGGGCGAGAATGTGAAGTCCACGCCACGCTTTCCGTAGCCAGGCACAATGCCGTAACGACCTCGGCCCAAGCGAATGTCGCCCGAGGCAATACTACCGCTCTTCCGAATGCAGTAGCGCAACGCCCATTCGCTCCTGTTCTGGATCCAAATCTTCCGCTCACGCTGGTCCCCCTTGTCCATGTGACCAAAGTTGATGTGCGGCTGTCCCAGCTCGAGCATGCTTCGGCAAACACTGGAGCGTACCATCAGGTCGCGCACGGGCAGCTCGTCGACATCGCGCTGCCGAAGCGCTTCGAATTCCGGCAGGCCTTCTGCACGACGCATATCAAACTCCAACAAGCGCAAAAAGATTCTTGAATCCTGCTTGCGCGCATTGCCCTGAATATGCGGTCGTGTGCTGCCATGTGGCGTGTACACAGCCACCACTTGCATGACCGTGTGAGGAGGCACGTTCAGTAAGCCAGTCGGTATGAGCTGCCCGGACGCAATTGCATCATGCAGCGCACGATGCAGATTGATTTCCGTACGAACCAATCGCTCTTCCGCTTCGACGTTTCGCACAAAGAAGGTCGATAAGGAAGCAGGTTGGTGCTCCAGGGCTGATATGAGCGCGTCGAGATCAAGCGCAGCGACATCCTGTGGGTCTGCAAAGCGCGTTGCTCGATACCATGTGCCTGTTAGTGCCGGGGACTGTGTTTGCTGTCTTGTGTGGCCTGCAGCTCCGGCTGAACGCATCGATGTGCTAGGGCCCGTGCCTACGCCTTCATTCGAGCCAGATCCAAGACCTATGTCAGCTTTAGCTCTAGCGGCGGACGTAACAGCGTGCACGCCTTTTACTCCTGATTTGGTAGGCATGTTGGCAGCGGTTGTCTCTGCGGCCAGTGTTGTGCCGGCTACGCCCGATGCATTGCCGGCGAAGGTTCGGCCTGTTTCGCTCGGTTTGCGGCCAGACATACGCAGTGGCGGACTGTGTCCAGCTCCATGCGGTGACTTGCACGCGTGTTTCCGAGTGCTTGTGCGGCGACGAGGGTCAGCACCAGGCGATCCGGCAGCCAGGTCAAGAAAGGCAAGAGGAAGCAATAGGGAACGATCGCGGAAAGCCATAGACGAGCCGCACTGAAAGGAGGCACGGCCGCGGCTCCCACGTTTCAGGGCAATCGCGTGGCTTTTAGGCGTGTGTTGGATCCGTTTCGTTGGTACAGAGCAATGCGATGGCGTGTCGGAGGAAATAGTCTCGAGGAACTGCTCCTTTAGCGCAGCCACACGGTTGTGGTCAGAGCGTGTTGTGTGCAATTGTGGCGCCTTCACATACAGCTGTAGATCTTCGGGATGCGCGACACTCATCTCAAGCGAGAGACGTGTCGCACACAAGTTCTCGATGCCGAAACTGCGCACGCTGGGCGAATGAATATTTACGTCGCCAAAGTCGAGGAAGTTTGAGCCGGAAGTCGTGAGGATTCGGTAGAACAACGAGTGGAAACTCACGCGCTGCAGGTCGACATTGCGCGCACGAACCTCGAGGATCTGGTCATTACTCCGATTCAGCAGATTCATGACGGTGATCTGTTTTCGGTAGGATTCATTAATGCGACGCGGGAAGAACTCCATCTTCAGTTCAACAGTCTGCCGGGCAGGCACAGCAATTTCATCCATGTACATGCTCAGGACTTTGGACACAAAGCGCAGAAGGATACGGGTCTCGAGCTCGGAGTGGTTTGTGATGGCCACCTGGGCCGTCATTCGTGCACCAACGCTGGCCATGCCGAAATCGACGACACGTGGCTCGACGGAGATGAAAGGCGTACATGTTCGCAAATGGCACTGGATCTCACGCCGCTCACGACCACCATGCGCATTTTCTGCTGCATGCACATAATCCAAATAGATCCGGAATGACGAGTGTTTGAGCCGCCCACCCGTGTATTCGCTGTCCACAGGCTCACGAGGTGGTCGGTACGACACAACAATGCGGTACTGGGCACCGGGACGCATCACAAGCTCTTCTAGCTGGTTGTACTGCGACTCACCGACACCAGACAGCATGGCAACAGGGTCGTAGTGACGCCGGTGCCTCGGCTGGGATGTCGCTAGTGCACTGACAGAGTAAGAGGCTACACGCTGGCCCATCACAGGCGCCGGCGTGTTCAGACTGGGTGAAATGCTTGGCACGCTCCCACTAGGCATGGCCGAGCTCGTCGTGCTTGCCGCGGTAGATGTATGATGCGTTGTTGCATCGGTTTCACTGGACTGCGACGCAAGGTCCAGCCGCGGTTCAGGACTGCCGACTCGTGAGCCAGCCTGCGACGCATTAGACGAGATGTCTGAATCGCGATCTGAGTCATTAGCCACCAGGGGAATGTGGTCCGGCACGCGTGGTGTAGCAGGAGCCTCTCCCTTAGGAGCTGGATCCACTGTATTGGAGGCTAGAGTTGCACTGGCGGCCGCTGGTGGCGAGTCGTGGGTCTCATATAGAGCCGCACGTGCCGTGGATGTCGATGTGCCGCCTAGCGGCACGCCATCATCAGGCACATCGCCCTCGTCAGCACTGTCGCGCTGCAGAGCAAGTTCGGCCAGTTGAAACGTCACATCGGCATCTTTGTCTGTATGGAACATAACATCGAGGTGCTTGTCACCCGCATTTTTCAGTACGAGCAGTTGGCGCGTCCATTCGCCGCCACAGCAGTCGCCAAAGTCCAAGGGACATTCACTCAGCACGACTAAAGCGCCATCAGAGGCAGCGCCTAGCAGGTTTGCGCGCACCAAGATCCGCACGTCGCTGTTGGGCATGTGAGCATTTTCAAAGGTGATGGTTTGTTCAAAGTTAGCATGCGACTCCCATGGCTCAAGCACCAAGGTGAAGATACGCTGTTCGTGCGGCGCGAGCGCCGCTGGCCGGGCGTCGACGCGTGCATGAGTCGTTTGATCGACTGCAATAAGTGGATTCACTTCGCGACCGTCGTGCACGCGAACTTGGAGAAAGCACTCTATGTCGGACCTGTTCGTAACGCGCACATCGCGGACAACATGCTGGTGTACGACAACATCGCCGACGTCCAGTAACAGCACACGATCGCGGCCGGCACTTGAGTCGTCGGCATCCGCACACTCGACGAGCAGCTCGGGTTCGCACGCACTGATCTTAACAGGGATCTGGATGCGCTGTTGCCCATGTCCTGTCGCTTCCGTATGGTGCACGAATATGGTCATCGGCACGTCATACGCTGTTGTAACGCGTTCTTCGGACGGCGGCGAAGAAGACTTGCCCTCGGTGCCTGTGCAGGAGCTGGCGCTGGCCTTGGTGACTTCACGCACTTGCACTTCAACGTAGAATTGTTCCGATGCGTGGGGCTCCATTGTCACTGTCGTACACGTCTCAAGATTGGCAGCCAAATGCCGTACGGCACGCAGATTGGCAGGGAGCAGACCGTCCTCATAGGCCCAAGCAACGGTATTCGTAGCGACATCAGGCGGCCAAGACACGGTCTGCACGCCTGCTGACGCGCGGATCTGTGCCCATCGCACACCCGGCGGGGAGTGCGACAGGTCCAGCACTAGAGGATGAGAAGATTGATTGGTAAGTAAGACGGATCGCAAAGAAGGCGCCTGGTTGTCGTATATGCGAGAGAAGTTGAGTTCTGTCGGCAAGCCTGATAAAGGAAATGCGATGCCTTGAGACACACGCAATTCTTGGTTGGACTCTTCCTCATAGTTGGGTATAGGTCGGGGATTGCCATAATCAGCCTCGTTGACTCCAACATGGCCATTTCCCGTCGCGTTTGAAGCCTCCGCTGGCTGACTGCGTTCGAGGCCACCGGCTCTAGCGACATCCATTGTAGGACCCGTGCAAGGGAGACGATGGGGTGGGGAAAGACAGCGTGATTTCCACACACCGTCCGGTGCAGTGCAGAGCGCAGCAGGAATCAAGCTGTTGCGACAGACGCACTCGCTTGTTTAGCACTGGGCCGGTGAAATGAGAAATCCACTCTTTGGCGCTGGAGCTTGTCACTATGACACGAATCAATGGGATGGGGCTTCTAGAGCTAGGCTGGAGTCTTTCAGTCATCCATCGGCCGATGAACAACACTCTTCTCGTAATCAGAAGACATTCGTCTACACAGACAAATCGAGCTCAAGAAGCAAACGAATATTTCCCAGTCTACGTGGAACAAATCCGTGCTTCCTGGCACGTTGTGTCAATACATATATATGTACGGTGAGAAGCAAGTCCCACTTCAATGGAGGTGCCCTCTAGCTTGCAATGTAACGACGGTCAAAGTAGAACCCCAGTCCATGAGTCTATGAAGGCCATGATTGGATCAACATTACATAGATATTTATGTGTGTATACAACAGCCGCAGTGGAACCACAGGCAGTGCAACTGTAGGGAAACAGGGAAGGAATGGTTTGTACATGAAGCTGCCGAGCTACGTCCACGATCACACCTCAGGGCAAATAGACCCGACGCGTGATCATCGTGGCTCGCAGCTTCTCGCGTGATGGGGGCATACAGTCGCATATTGATCTCGCAGCCAGCGCGAAAATTGCGCGCTGTGGTCCGAAAACTAAATGTAATAGGCACTAGCATCCGTCTTGTAGCCCGTCGCAGGTAGGCGCTCCATTGTTGCATTCGAAGGCAAGGTCTGTGGCATGTACATAACACGACTGCTCTCGACACGCGGCATGGACTTGAGCTCATTCAGCTCACGAAGAATGGCCGTGTCATGCGATTTGCGTCCCTGCGGGATTTGCATCATCGATTGCACAGGCTTAAGTGCCAAGCCACGCACGACGCCGCTCTGGGGCGTTGGGGCCATTTGTTCAGATGCCACGGCGGTGTAGGCTGACAGGCGAGCACGTAGCTTGGCTTGCGACTCGGCCGCACCGCTCGACGACCGCTTCGACGGCGGCTCACCACGAGACTCGGCTGATATAGTCGTTGTTGCGGATGTCATGGATGGCGGAAGATTCGATCTCGTCTCGGCTGGCGAGGGAGGTGGTCGCTTTCGTTCACTTGCTATTCCTTTTGGACGGGATGTTGCTGTGGTGGATGAAGGCGGTGGCTTCACCGATGACGACGGCGGTGCGGATGTATCTGCAGCGGGTGCAAGCCAGCTCGCACGCAGTGCTTTAACACTTGTGTTTGGTGGTGTGGGCAGAGAGCGTGTGGGTGCGCCGCTGGGCGGGATCGGCAGCGGCTGCGAGCTCTTCGGAGGGCTCGGCAGCGCACGTCCTTGAGTTGCTGTAGATGTCGGTCGCGATGATGCTGACGTAGCTAGGCGCGGCTCTGGGCGCACAGGATTCGCGATATGCACCTCGGGTTGCATGGGCGTAGCATCTGGCCGCTTGATCATGCTGACGAAATCCTTGACACGTCGACGCTCTGGTGTGAAAGAATGACTGGGTGACTTGGGTAGGAATGTGGCTGTGGGCGCTGTTGCTGTGGTTGACTGAGATGGTGGTGGCGTGCGTGAGATGTGTGTTGATCTTGATCGCTGCGTGCGTGGTGAGTGAATGGTCATAGTTGTGGGTGGTGGCGGTGAGGCCGGTGTGTTGTCTCGTTGAGCTGACTGTGTCGCAACTGACGTGGAAAACTTGGGCTTTTCTGGCTCGCGCGATGAAGAGGTATGAGATGGGGTTGGTGGTCGTGGGTGTGAGTGTGGTGTAGATGCTTCTTGTGGCTGCAACGGGTTTTTCAGCTGCCTCGTTCCCGTGGTCTTCGACGGCGCCTTGTCATCCAAGGTTGGCACACCGTGCAGACCCAAAGTCGACGTGCTCAGTCTGCCAGGCAGAGTCTTGGTCGTCGCAGGACGCTCAAGGCGAAGTGAGTTTTCAGCCTGTCCGACTTTCGCTTTGCCCTGGGCCACATCACTAGGTCGAAGGCCACTGAGCCGAGGTTTCCTAGCTTGGGTATCGGGAAGTGCTGGGCTCCGCTCAGCCTCTGTGGTGCTGGATTCGTTCATTTGCTTCTGGTCATTGTCATTTTCATCACTATCGTCCACAACGAGCGATGCCAGCTTGGCTATCATGGTAGCCTGCTGCCTCACACGAGCCTCCCATCCATGCACGCATGCGTTCAGCGTAGACACAAGCGCCTTTTGCTCTGCGAGTTCGCGCCGTAATGAGTGCACTTCGTCCACGGGCGTCAGTACTGGGCTTCCTCCTTGAGATCGTGAGCGCAAAGGAACACGCGGCGGCGTCATGCCTGAGCGAGCCTCCATCGGCAGAGCAAGCGGCCGCTCGGGCAATGAAATAAGATCGCGCATGGCTTTTTCTTCTTTTAAAGCGCGCTCCAGCGCGGCGACACGCGCTTGGAGATGTACAGCATCTTTGCCATTGTCCAGTTCTGACGCTCGGTGTACAGAGACTAGCTCGCGGAACTCGCGGTGCGCTTCATCTGTGGCATGCTCTTCGCGTAGACGAACAAGTTCACGCTTGGCGCCTTGATTCTGCTTCTGCGCAAAAGAAGCTGCCTCTTCCCACTCGCGCACCTCTTCTTCCAGCGCACGAACGGTGCGTTTATGCACTTCGCGCTCAGCTTGTTGCTGGATGCGCAATTCATGTATTTCGCGACGCAACGCATGCAGATCGAGGTCACCATTCCGCGGGGGCAGGTCGCTCATACGCGGTCCACGACGAGCGGGCGATGCATACGAGCCTTCCTGCGATACAGAATGCAAGGGAGAACGAGCAGGCGTTTGTGCAGCCACCGAACGACTCGTGAGAATCAGTCGTGTCAGATGATCAATTTGCTGCCGCAAGTCCTGGCGCGTTTCTTCCATCGCTGCTACTTCTTGAGCGGCAGCCTCACGTTCGGCACTGAGATGGTCATCGGGATCTGACTCTCCACGATCGGCACCATGGCTTGAAGACGGTGTGGGGGAAAGGGAGCCCACACCACTGGACTCGAGGCGAGCACGCAGCTCCTGAATCTCACGCGTGTACTGCTCGATCAGAGCCTTGTCGTCCAGGACAGTCTGGCGCTGTGCTTTGGTTACGACAAGTTTGCATCGTCGTCCGAACTTGAGTGTCGAGAGCGTTTCAATCGCATGTTCCTTGTCGAGTGTGATCGTGCAGATCACAGTAACACGTGCGTCACCACTAAGCGAAGTCTGCAAAAGGCGTGTCAGCTTTGAGTCCCGGTACGGCACATGTACGTCTGAGGATGTGGACGTCTCTGTCAGTTTCGCAATGACCGTCCCGAGTGTGAGGAGCGACTTGTTGATAAAAGCGCCTTCCTTGCGGCGCACAGCTTCAGATGCTGCTCGCTCAGAACCAGCCAGGTCGATGAGGTTGAGTTGACTGACACGCACTTCGGATTTACTTGCCTGCTCGCGGCTCTCGATGGTAATTTGGAAGACGCAATGGCTTCGACTGCTGCGTGTATTCCAGTCCGTCGCACCTATATGCCGCGCACGCTGGCCTTTTTGAAGCAACACCATGACTTCCTGCGGCGTCGTGACGATCTGTTCCTCCATGCCACTCAACATGACACGCCCCTTCTCTTCAAAGATCCGTGGTGGACGCACAGCGCGCTTGGCGTTCGGATCCACAAGCAAGTCGCGCAGTGTTTCATTATAAATTTCCAGATACGAGACACGCAATAAGTACTCACACGATGGATTCTCACGAATAATCTCAAACACGTCGTTGACTGTGCGAGGAATCACACCTGGTTCCCTGTCTGTGCCGGACATTGTGTATGTCTTTCCGCTTCCCGTTTGGCCGTAAGCGAACACTGTGCCATTGTATCCATCCATGGCCGAGCGAACGACCGGGTACACATTGGCTTCGTACAGCGCCTTCGTTTGCTCGTCGCCCAAAACAAGGTTGTCGAAGCGAAAGTCATACGTGGCTAAGCCCGAAGTACTCGTACTCGCACTCATCGAACAAGGATCCACATCATCTGAGCTTGTCGATTTACTGCTTCCTGCACGTCTCGCAAGTGATGGATGCTGGTCGGTCGGCATCACGCTGTTATGTGTCTGATCAACGCGCCAAATCCCTGCATCCATTTCGCTATTGAGTGGCCGTGCTCGCACACACACCACAACATTTTCGCGCTGATTTCCTGGCCCCGAAGAACCTGCTCCGTCCCATAAAGGCGGCGGCATATAGAGGATAAGGTTTCGCTGCCTGGGTGATTGAGTCCTTTCCTTGGATTGTGGCGTGCCTCTGTGTGCGTGTGTGGATGGGACTGGGAGTCGTGTTGATTCGCGTGTTGATACATAGCCAGTCACTCCTCCACATGCGCGAAAAGCAACATCTACCTTGCTGTTTATGTGTTGGGTTTTATTCCTCCACTCAATGTCGAGCTCTTCCAACCTACATACGGCCTGAGTAGGCACCGTCGTTCTGTGGGTTGTTACTTTGTGCTTGGTGCCAACGAGCTTCGTAGAGTCGTACCACCTGACGACCGTGCTCTCCTTCTTTATTGGAGACGCTTGTTTTTCTCGATCCATTCTTCATAACATACCGCTCTTCAGGCCCATTCTGTCACGTTCTCAAGCTCGCTCACACTCTGCCGCCCTCTAGCCCATCCTCTTTGTCCCATCACTTACATACACACACTTTCTTCGACCGGGTTAGAGCCCATTCCCATTTCTCTGTTTCTTCTCGATGCGTACTGCTAATCAAGAAAATATCAAGCCCCTACCTCGAACACCGCAAAAGGGATCGAAGCGAATCGCACTTGGATCTCTGACGTTAGCTGCGCCCAAACGTGCGACTCGTACTTACCAACAACAAGCAAGAGCTTCATCTTCGTCTATTCCCTTCGCTCCCAGAACCTCTTGCAATATCGAAAGCTCCCTGCTTGACCAGCTGGAGTCTTTAAATGTTGGTCTCGAGACCCGCGAGAGAATTATAGGCATGCACCAAAAGATGCTGACCTTACCTTCTCGGCCAGCGAAACGATCATTTTTCGCACGTTCTTCGACATGTTCAAAGCGTGCTCAGCCTATTACTCCCACAGCCCTTCTGCAGCGGATTCGGCAGCCAGTGGACCGGATCCCTCTTGACTCTATGCGCCAGGTTCGTGTGGCTCTAGCTACAGAATCTCCGACATGGCTAGATGAGTTCCTGGATGCCAGTGGATACGATACTCTTCTCGCACATCTTGACTCGCTTTTGCGCATGGAATGGCGTGAGGAACAACACGATGATACCCTCTTGTACGAAATCTTGCGGTGCATTGTCGCACTTGGCTCGTCGAAGTCTGGGCGCTCAGCGTTAATCGACCAAGCTCCTGCGCCTTTTGAGCAGTTGTGTGTTGCTCTGTACTCAGACCAGATACCGAATGAGCTTGAGACGCGCCGTATGATCGTTCTTCTACTGCATATGCTCGTCGGCCATGATCTGCCACCCACTGTGCTGGAGAAGCGATCTGTCCATCGAGTGCCTGTGCAAGATGTGCCGTGCTTATCCTTCGCTTCAAAGAAGCATGACGGCGCAGCGCTTGCTGCCATGCTGCTTCACACGCCACGACCCTCTACAATGGAGAACAAGGTTGATTTTCTGCAATGCGCTCACGAGCACCGACCTTTGCGTAAACATGTAGAGGAGCTGCAGCGTGTGTGTGGCGAATTTTTCTGGATCTTTTGCCACGAAAACAATGCAATTTGGGACTGGGACTCTCTCGATACACAGGCAGCTATGGCACCACGCGTTCCGAGTGGAATGACGGGCAGTGTTGAATGGGAAGCAATCATGTACTTGACTGAGAACTTGAGTCTCATCAATGCTATTCTTGCATCCTTCTTAAAATCAAGCGCGGAAGCGGCGCGTGCTTTTGTGGATGAGCTTTACTTCGCACAGTTCCCTTCTGTCATTCAAACGCTGCGCCTGGCATCTCAATCCTACTATACATCCATGCACGCTGAACTTGCTCATTGGTGTGCTCTTGAAAGGCAGTCTAAGCAAGAAGCTCTGCCGTTCTCCCCAATTCCGTGCTCTTCTGCAGAGCCAGAACTGGTTCCGACACCACTACCCGTCTCGACCTCGACTCCAGCATCAGGGCCAAAACCGGGACCAACATCAATGTCGCCTATGATCCAGGTGGAGGAATCCGCGTTGGAAGCGGCCACGTCGCCTGCCCTTGTTGCCACACCTTACTTCACCCCCATGCTGCCATCTGAGCCCATACGACCACATCGCACCGTATCACATATTCGTCACGTTAGCACAGAGCGTGTTTCCATTCCTGTGTCACCTCGAACGAACTACAGCACCATCACGAACAAGCACACGGGCCCCGATTCCGGGCATCGAGTCGTAGCATCATCCGCAAATAATACGCTTGATGATATTGACATTGCCAATATTGGCTTCTAACTATCAGGCATAGTTAATGAACATCTTGGTTACATTTTATTGCTGTTGAGATTAGTCCAAGAATGGCACCTTTACGTTTTCAGTTCGCGTCTAATCCAATTCCAACTCCAACTCCAACCTCCGACTCCACCGGCGCAAGTTCCGACCGTATGGAGGTGGAGGCGCGTATCGCCTGCGGATGCCATAGCCGTTGGCGCTCTCCAAGGGGAAAAGTTCTGGGAGCGATTCGGTCAGCAGGTCCATGCGGACTCGCAGATAGGACATCCATCCATTGATTCAGATCAAGCGACGACGTACTTCACGCCCTTGCCATATTCTGTCTTCGCGTCCATATTCTCCTATTGATTCGGGACACACACGCACCAGCTCGGCTGCAGACTTGCATGTACCATGAAGAACTCGCCGCTTCTTGCTATGCTGTTAGTCGTCTCGACTGTTCGTGGTACTAGTGTTGCATTTCACTGGCCCGCTATCATTCGACGAGGGAAGCACCATTCACATGTACGCTACTATTCAAGTACAGATGGTGAGCTCGTACATGAAGATGAAGCGAAATCCAGGAGTAATGTCGCAAGCGATAGTGATGACGTGTTGTCCGATTCCATGTCAGCCTCTTCAGAAGATAGCTTCAACGAAGAAGCAGCTCGCATTGGTTTCGATGATGAAGAAAGCGCTTTTCGCGACAGTTCCTCATCACGCATGGTGCGTGATTCATCCCTCTCCCGGTTAGGATACTCGCCGACTATCTCTGGATCATCGCGTGCTCGCTCACAAACACGTCATCGATCCGCGCGCTCACCTGATGCTCGACCATCGTCTGGACGCAGTCAAAGCGTATCACGGGCGTCACAACGGCTGACGCACTCGTACACTTCTAACGCATCACACACGAATGGAGATGAAGGGGATGAGCGTGTGAGTCCATACACGTCGCTACTTGGCTTCGAGCTTGGCATGCTCGCATCGTTTCTCATTCCTCGAAGGGAACAATGTCACCAGCGATTTGAAATGACCATTGATGATCTAACGTTTCTCGGCCATCCTGTCACACAGGAGCATGTCGCGCCGCAATCCAAAACCATTGAATCGACCATCTTTAATGTCGTCATGGTCTTGGACAGATCGAATATGTATCCATCAGTGCGTTGCATTGACTCTAAACACTGGCTACAACTATATTATACCATCCTGTTCAAGCTGACTGCCATGCTTGCTTGGGAGGAGGCGCGTGTCCAGTATGTGTCAGAGCAAGCACATCTGCTGGTCCAGATGCGTGAGGACTACTTGCAAAATGGCTCGAATTTTCACGAATACTTGAAAGCGAGCTTGAATGCCTCCTCTCTTGCACAGACGCTTCGAGATATCCAACGCTCCATTGCTCGCAGACACAATATCGACGTGCTCATCAATGAGAATATTGGTCTCACGCTCAAGCTCCCACAGCTTCTCCAAGAACCGAATAAGGCGGAACGTGCTTTTGAGCTTCAGCCCATGTACGACATGCACGATAGCGTCGTGCAGCGAGGTGATCTTCCAGAACCTCGTGACTTGACGAATCCTCTTGTCCGCCCTTATGCGTCGAGTCTATCGCTTCCTTCAATTCTACAGGAGTGGTCTCGAACGACCGGCCCATTTTTGTTGCCATGGAAGACCCTGCTCCTGCCAGAAGAGGCATTTCTGCCTTACCGCCAGTCTTCCATTTTCAAGATGGCTGAGCCACTCACGCACATGTTTTGTCCATCGCCACAAGGATGCATGACGTTCGCACAGGCGGCGGAGGTCTTGCAGTGGGACTTATACAAGGATGTGTATCCCATGGTACGCCATCTGATTTACTATGCGGATGCTCAGGTCATTGATGTGCCACGAATACAGAGCTTGTATGCAATTAATCCTACATTCGACACCCATGAGCTGGCAGGCTTGAGCGAGCGCTGGACGCGTCAATTCCCTCGAATGATGTCTCTTCCAGAGTTTCTCACAATCGTTTCGTCCAGTCTACGTCCTTTTGTTTCGCATTGCGTCGTAGCACCGAGGGAGTATGCGCCAATTGATATTCTTATCTGGCTCCTGCGTCAGAATGTGCTGACCCAACTCCATGTGTATTTGCGCCTGCTAATCACGGCACGCGATCAGTTACGCGCCGTTGATTTGCGACGTGAGCGGCGCGAGCGCCAACTAGCCCGAAAGCATAGGGCTGCACACTCGGTTGATGCTCCGCCCAGCTCTGACCAGGAAATGCTCATTGACCGACTTCGCGCACAGATGGAACACGGCCTGAATATCCCACAGCGTCCAGCCAAGGATCCTTCTCATGCAAACTCATCACACGCGACGTCTCGTGCGAGCAGCACTTCCAGTATAGACGACTGGCCATCGGGTCGTATGCACTATAGTGGCGGTTCTGACTATTTCCACCCGACCAGCGGGAACGAGCTGGACATGGATTTGGAGGAAGACCGTTTCGATGACTTGCTCCCTGGGGGAAGGCCACATCCCATCATTATCCAGGAGCCTGCTCGTGCTAACCGTACGGAAAGTGAATGGATTTCTGCCCTTTTTGATGGAAAGCATCCTTGGCACACTCGCTGGCTCATCCGCCTCTTTCCTTACTTGAACGGCAAGCATAACGTGGATGAGATTATCGCTCGAGAAAAGATCCGGCGCCGAGATCTCAAGAGCATCATCTCAGAGTTTGATGCCAATCTCCTTCATTTCTATCATCCGTAACAAGCTATTTCGTGGACGAAGTTGTCGCCGCTGTCGTGGTCGGCACATCGGCCCGTTGGCGCTTTGTCAACGCATGATCGACTAGGTATCACAGTCACTTAACTTGCATCATTTCTAATATGTAAGCCTACAAACTCCAATGTATGTAATGTATGTTATAATATGACGAACAAACATGTTGCAAACATTCCTGTTTAGCGTTTTTATAATTGCCCCCAGAGTGCAAGTCGCGGCCAGTTCGACATTCGCGTCACCTGCCAACCGGGTTACGAGTCGCGCGTTGGTGCTTGACGCCTATTCTCCCTCCACTACTCATAGTTTTTCGGCCGAATCTCACACCACTTCACAAAATTCAACACACGCGCGCTGTTTAACGAGACGCGCGTTGGTTAGCTGAGGTTGCTTAGAGTACAACACGGTGCAACTTGGTGTGTGGGTGGGTGGCAAAGAGGCAAGCAAGCAAGCAAGCACCCGCGGGTCTTCTGCACTGCTTGGTCGTTCTTATAGTCGATGAATGAGTTCGACGAGTTCGAAGGAGAACTCGATGATGGGTTGCTCGAGCAGATTGATGCCATTGAAGCACATCACATGCATGTGCCACCAGCAAGGATGGAGTCTGTAGCGGAGCTTGACGACGAATTTGCCGACCCGTCTCTTGAAGCACTTATGATGAATGAAATGGATGCAACTCAAGGTTCAGAGTCGCCTGCGTTGCAGCTGAGAGGCGCATCTGACCCACCATCCACATCTTCACTCACAACAACACCCCCACTTCCTCACGGTTGCTCTCAAGCCCCCCTCCGTCATCAGCAGACCCAATTCCCATCATGCACGCCGCTAATCCAGCAGGGATTATGGGGTCGTATTCCATCACTACAATCGACATCCCAGCGTACTTCCTCGTCGTCGCCCTCAGCAACATGTTCTCCTTGTACTCGACCATCCACGACCCCTCCTTTATCTTGTTCCCAAATCAATTCTTCCGAAGGACAGGTGTCGCTTGCACCTCGATTCTCATTTGGTCGAACATCGGAGAAGTTATGGGACCATCGCATATTTTTGCAGCAACGCAATCGTGTTGTCAAGCGGCCTATTGGCGACATGGAGTCGGACAACGACGTAGACCCTATCTACCAAAACGAGCCGCGCCCCATGAAACTGGCTTTGGATGTTGAACAGGCCAAAACTTGGATATACCCTACTAATAAGCCTCTCCGCACATATCAGCTGAACATTGTAAAAAAGGCTCTCTTTGACAATGTGCTCGTGGCACTCCCCACCGGTTTGGGAAAGACGTTTATCGCGGCTGTTGTCATTCTGAATATGTTTCGATGGTTTCCGCAAGGCAAGATCATCTTTGTCGCCCCAACGCGCCCACTTGTCGCACAGCAGCAGCAGGCGTGCCACAGCATCTGCGGTCTGCCATGGGACACGGCTATCGAGCTCACAGGCTCGAAGAAACGCACTTTACGAGATGATGAATGGCATGCAAAGCGAATCTTCTACATGACGCCGCAGACATTTGAAAACGACTTGCTCTCAAGCACATGCGACCCAAGTGATGTGATATGCGTCGTCGTCGATGAAGCGCACCGTGCAACAGGCAATTACGCCTACTGCAAAGTCATGCGACATCTTATGTACTATAACCCGCATTTCCGTGTTCTTGCATTGACAGCAACCCCAGGGAATAGGCCTGAGCGGGTGCAAGAAGTCGTCACTAATCTACATATTAGTCGCATTGAAATACGCACAGAGGACGCCCTCGATATTCAGCCGTACCTGCACAGGAAAAGAGAGGATGTCGTGCACGTGCCTCTCTCTGAAACTCACGCACAACTTCGCTCTACGTGGGCTACGCTCATGCGCCCCCATTACGAAGCGCTGGAAAAGCACGGGCTTTTGCATGTGAATGACCCAGCAGATGTCCGTGCATTCACCGTTCGGTCGATCGCTGCTCAGCCACATGGACGTGCAATTTTACAGAGCAAACCATTTCTCTACGGTGCCATACAAAAACTCGCGAACATGGCACAAAATATGCAATATTTGACTGAATTGTCTGTGCGTCTGTTTTGCGATCGTGCTATCGACATGTTTACTTCAACTCCGTCAAAAAACCGCCATGAACGCATGCAAGGCAATGCCAGTGCCAAAAACAGCACTAGTATCAATGAATTACTCACCTACATTCAGCAAGTGCGGGACGACTCGGGACTTATTGTGCACCCAAAGATGAAGAGACTTGCCGAGATCCTCCAATCGCACTTTGCTCGCGAGTTCACTCACACGTCTCGCGCGATCGTATTTTGCACGTTCCGTGAGGTTGTGCATGAGATTGTCGAGTTGCTTAACCAAATTGATCTGCGTGCTACACCATTCATCGGGCAAGCAAGTGACTCAAAAGGCCATCGCGGCCTTTCGCAAAAGCAGCAAGAGCAGGTCGTTCGCGCATTCAAAGACGGTCATGTCCAAGTACTTGTGGCCACCTCGATTGGCGAGGAAGGTCTTGATATCGGCGAAGTCGACTTAATTGTGTGCTATGATGCAGTGCGCGACTCCGTCCGTGGCCTTCAGCGCATTGGACGAACAGGTCGAATGCGGGATGGCCGTGTCGTTGTGATGACGACCGCGGAGCGTGAAGAGTCCAATTGGAATCAGTCAAAGGCTTCATACAAGAATATCCAGAACTTGGTCCGACACGCAAATACCATCGAGCTGTACACAGACGTGCCACGTCTCGTGCCAAGTAGCTTGCAACCTGAGCCTGTCATGTGTGAGGTTGAGCAGCCACCGCAAGAACCCGAGCAACTTCGTTTGTCACACCCTAAGCGCGATTCTAAGCAGTCACGCCTGCCGCGCAAACCGCGTGGACAGCCGGTCCCGAACGATGAACGAAGTCGCTTCTGCTCAGCAGCCGAGCTTCATCGTCGCTATGATGAGCACCGGGAGGGTGAACCTACAAGCTTACTGACTCGTCCCGCCATGCCCATGTTGGCGCCACCTCACGCCTCACTCGAAGCATCCTCATCCTCTGCATCCGCTGCCGCATCGTCAGTTTCGCGCAGTCAACTTCTTATGCGTTCATCGTCACTCAGCGGCACAGCAAATCTTTCTGACGACTCAGATGATGCCGAACTGTCTCGTTCCAGCCAGAACATCATTCCATCAACTTCTGCTTCATCGCCACACTTGACTCGGTTTGCACCCCATCCCCTTATGGCAGAACTGGCTGCGTCCACAAAATCGGAAGAGGAAGCTCCTCTCTTTTTGTTATCGTCTCAGCCCACGTCTGAGCCCTCGCCCTCTCGTCTACCCGCGATGCACACTAAGATCGAACAAAATTGTGGCCTGGGCGAGCCAGTCAAGCGCCGATGTCAGCCCGAAGCACGCGTACATCAACAGCCACAACCACAGCCAAAGTATGAGCAACACCAGCAATGCCAGCCGCCACGTCGACAGTTTCCAGTTGATTCGCCGCACAAGCGCAGGCGAAAATCAGATCGGCCCTTGCGCCGCTTGCATGCGAGCTCTTGGGTCCTTGATGAGGCCGAACGCGAGACTGATTCCGAAGCACACGGCGAATCAGACGAAGACGACGATGGCCCTTCGACTTCGGAAGAGAATGACGATGACCGCGCTGCTGTTGGCGACTTTGAACCCACACAGCGCACTGGGTACCAGCAACAAGCAGTCTACTTGCAATCGATGCTGTCGCAACAAGCGCCGACCCCATTTCGACGCCGTGATCGGCTTGTCGAGCTGCTGGAAAAGCGTTATGTCACACAACCGTCCTCTGAGCTTGAGGCCTCATCGCAGCATGTAGATGAGTACTCGCAGGACTCTTTCGTTGTTGATGACGATGCTATTTCATGGGCGTCTTCAACGAATGAGTCTATAGAATCCATGTATCATAACTAGTATCGTTTTCATGATCTCGACACGTAGCTAGTTGGTGTGCGTCGGAACGAGAAGCACACCTTCCGTTTGAACCCCCAACGCGCCAAGCAAAGTGGCCTTGTCCGACAGCGTGAATTCTATCACACTTGACGATCCGGCAAATGTAATGCCCTTCTCAGTTCCAACACGGTTGCATGCAACAAAGTATGTTTTGTGTCCATCATGTCCTGGCTGGCAAAGGCCCGGCACCCACAACGGTACACACCTTGCGACCCAGTAGTTAAGGGTCAAAATGTTTGGCGAGGAAGGGTCTGACGCGTCTGACACAATTTTGCTTTCCGATTCGAGGTTTTCGTCTGGATGAATCCAGTTCATCGGCACAACAAGCACATCAATTTTATTGCGATCGCAGTAAGAGGTAAGCTCGTACTTGTCGAAGGACGTTTCCAGAGCGTATGCTAGAAAAGACGTTAGTCGTTGCGATATTCATAGAAATAGTACGCACGATTCAAATCCATGCAGATAGCGACACAAAGGCGTCCAATTCCGGGCAATTCAACGTACTCGAATCCAGGCCCCTCGTCCGCCCATGGTGTGTCAGCTTCGTACAAAAAGTGCTTGCGAAACACCTTGACAAGTTTTCCCTTCTGATCTGTGAGTAGCGCCGCATTGTATGCTTTGCACGATATGCGGGGTAGATGGGCCGATTCCAAATTTTTTCCCTCAATATGACGAGCGTCGTGGCGTTTTTCGGTTGGCTCAAGCTCTTGAAACGTGTGACTCGAAGCTCGCTCTGGAAACCCTGCAACAACATAGCAATCGAGGCGCTGAGATAACTCGCGTGCTAGCAACAGTGTCGTACTGTTGCCTTCATATGGGTTTTCGAGAAACGGATCGATATCCTCCAGCGATTCATATGCATAGCCCATATGGTTAACACACAAGACGTACCTGTCAATGCCATTTCCGGCAGCACAAGGAGATCAACTTGTTCAGCCCGGATTTTTGCTGTAAGATTCCGTACGCGCTCTACATTTTCCTGGACCTGTCCCAGTTGTGGAAAAAACTGGACACACGCAACCTTCATTGTTGTTCGCGGATTCGTAACAGCTTTTGTTAGTACTTGACCGCAATCCTGGTTGCAACTAGGACGTGGACTGGAGCGCACTGGCCCATAGCCGGATCGGGTTGTGGAGGGGAAAAACGCAACATCGTGCAAAATTTATCTAGGGCACGACAATGTTGGCGTGTGTGCTAAAATTGTCGCGTTTGAATGGTTGATATTGCCGCTCGCCTCCATCCCCCCTTGAGGCCAGCAAATTCATCCGCGCTTCCAATGCATCTTGTGTAAATCGTATCAGGTCCGGCCTTATCTTACATACATTTCCATTAGTTATGAAAGCTGCTGAGAAATAGCGTTACAAATCATCATGTGCCTAGCGTGGGGCTTTCTGAGTGTCCACACAGGCCAAGCAGATAAACTCAGGCCACTTGGATGGTCCAACATAGCCTCTCTACATAGGAAGTGCGAAAACGAGTTATGCTAGAATCATGCTATGTGCGCGCATATGTTTATTATGTCTAACCTGCATCCCACTCTCGCCGACGTCAGTCCGTGTTTGATGAGCGCGACAATATGTTGCTCGGTAAATAGAACCCGCAAGAGCCATGAGGGGAGGTTACGTGACCATCTGCTAAGATCAGGTATAATGTGACTAAGGGGCTGAGAGAGAGCGAGAATATTCAAAGAAGGATGCCGGTGGCCAGAGTTCTCGAAAAAAAGGTTTGTGGGCGCATCTTCGTTGTTGATTCGAAATTTTGGCTGATAGCACCTGTGTGAAGAACAGAGCAAAGCCACGACGGGCTGCGGAAACCAGCAAATTGGTTCAGGATATGATTACCCAACGCTCGTGAACGGATTTTCCCAATTTCCGTTGATTCGCTCCATGAACACAGCCTCCACTCAGGCATGGCCTTTCTCTCCCTGTGTCAATCGCACCATCAGGCTTGAAACCATGGTAAGCCAGACAGAGTTGGAGCATGCAATCCACGAAAAAGTTGGCCAAATTGATACATTATTTGTATCAGATGTGTCTGGGGGATGCGGTCAAGCTTATGATATTGTGATTGTGTCGGATCAATTCGATGGAAAGAGCACTCTTCAACGGCATCGCCTTGTGAACGACCGCCTGAAGAACGAGATCGCCTCGATGCATGCATTCTCGCAGAAAACATACACGACAAAGCAATTCGGAGAGCTGAAGTCTAAATATTCACAACAGCCTCCGACGTCGTCGTCGCCGCCGTCGCTCACGAGCACTGCGACAGGATCGGAGGCAGTCGTGACACCTCAGCATGCGCAGCCTGCGCAGGAAAATACTTCCCCCACAAGTATCGACGCAGTGTCGACAAAGGCCTTCCCAAACGCTAAAGAGTCTGCCAGTGCGCGCGTGACAAGAGTTGAAATACCACCTCGTACAAGTGATAGTATAAGCGTCCCGGAATTGACCCTTACGCCTGTGTCTGAGTCCAAGTCACGCTTTGGGCCATTCTCTCCTCAGACTGAGCCACAATTAAGAAGCCCAAGTTCAAGCACGTTCGATCTTCACCAGCCCCCGTCCACTCTGGAAAATGTGAATATTTCTCGCTTGCACCACGCCAATATCACGAACCCGCAGTTTTGGCTTCGTCTGCGTGAGCTGTTGCAAAGTGAGCTCATGCAGGGGTCAACAGCTGCAGGCGGGGATGTCATGGCCATCGATGGTGAGTCTGCACCTCGGCTACGTGCAGGTGTGGTCGGTGCTTCTGAGGTTGAGACTCTTTTTGAAGACTTTTTCCTTAGTCAGAAGAACTACCTGAGTGCAAACGACATTGCACGGATCCGTGATGCTACTGGAATGCATGGTATGAGTAGTTAGTTGAAAGAAGAAATCATTGTAGATGCAGAGTCCCCAGAGGCAGTCGAGGCCGCTTGTGTGTCTGACAGCCAATATTGCTCAAGTTCGAGCCATCTCTCGACACTGTCCTTTCTGGCGTCGAGCATGTCCAAATATTTTTGTGCCCGCAAACTGCGTGACACACTGCCCATGGGCGTCTGTGCCATTAAGAGGGCAGGTGCTGATTCCGGACCGGCATCCTGTCCTGTCGCAGGTAGTAATGCCGATAAGTGTCCATGGTTAATCACAAGATTCGTAGCATTCCGGGTGCGTTTTCGCTGAGACGCTGGTTTGGCTTCATATTTGCGTTTGTGCCGCTCAATGCTCGCAGGCGTAAGCTTCCCAGTGACAGTGCTTACACCGCACTCGTCAATCCAACGGACAAAATCGTGCAAATCATCATCGACCGATAGCAAGGACCGCACGCAAGTTAAGCAACCCAAGGTCTCCACACGAGCATCAAAGTCGAGTGTGCAGAAGAATGGCTCACACATCTGCACCAGACTTGACACTTGCTGGCATCGAGGGCATTTCGACGTGCGCCTCTTTTCACAAAACCGATATCGAAACAAACCATCTAGCGCAATAAGCCACTGAAGTATGCATGGTGGTATTATGAGCTCGCTACGAGCTCGTGTCATAGCAACATACATGTGATTGAGCTCGTCCTGCGCAAAGAATTGTGATACTTGTGGGCGCAAAGACGGGGTACAAGCATCGAGTGTGGGCGAAAAGTCATCGGCAACTACAACACACTTCCACTCGAGTCCTTTGGCTTGATGCACGGTCGTTAGTACAATCGTAGCTGAGTCTTCGCTGGTGCAGAAACGACGCTCAAGGCCTTGGAGCCTATCGAGAAAATCAGGTGCAGAGATCATTTCCTCCAGAGAGAGGACGAGTGTCAGCTTGCTATCAGTAGCATCTTCAGCTTCCACATGCTCGATGAGCTCCTTCCAAGCAGCGAACTCACGCAACGGCGAGCCGCTCGAAATTGCTGATACGTCACCATGATACAGTTTGTGTCCGTCACGAAGCAAGCTCGTGATTGCTTGGTGCGACAAGTTCTGACTCGTCTTGAGGTATATACAGTCATTCTCAGGTAGAGTTGCAGAGAGTTGCAACAAGTCGCGTGTAAGCAAAGAGTTCGTACGGTACACACGCGTATGGCGGCGAGAAACCGCCCGTAGATCGCGATGCACTATATCCGCACCGTGTCCAGAGAGCTGCGGTCGTTGCCAAAGCCCATGTTCTTTCTCATTATGCCATGGAGGCGGCGCTTTAAGCTGCAGAATCTTGGTCGCTAGCTTGGCAACTTGTGGTCCAAAGCGGAAGCTTTTAGTAAGTTGAAACGTGGCAGTTGGGGGGTATAGGCGAGCATTGAATGCAGTTGCACTACCGCCACGAAATCCATATATCTTTTGATGTACATCACCAACAACAATGACACCACAATGCCCACGCGCACGCAGCAATATAGCCGTTTGACAGGCGGACAAGTCCTGCGCTTCATCCAGAAGAAGCGCATTGTAGTCAGCAAAAAAGCGCATACCCGCATATGCTTGCAACTGGAGCAGCTTAACATACGCATCATGCGGGCATGGTACTTGCTTGTCCTTCGATGGCGACGCATGTGAGCAAATCATGTCCCACAGCTGCTGAGCAGCCTCAGCCACATCATGGGCGCGAAGGTCAGTCGACGTCGCCATGTTCTTAGGGATGTGGGCATCTGATCGCACGTGCTCATCCGTCGACTGCATGTAGCGATCCAAGGTGCGAAGGATATACAGCGCCACGGTAGTTGGTGCTAACGCACTGTTGCGTGGATGAGTACCCTCCTTGATTCGTTTACCTTCCGGCAGGCGTGTTCCAAGAAGCCGGACCACGTCTCGGGGGCGTAACGTTCTAAGCTCTTGACCCTCTGGTAGTGAAACATGTCGCAATGCGACGGAGTGCATAGTACGACAGTCGACATTAGGGGGAAATACATGCCTTGCAGACTTGGCCGCAGCTGCGTTGAAAGTGATGTAGAGAAACCGCTGGTGTGGGCGCCGCTGAGCATATGCAAGAAGCGAACGAGTCTTGCCTGTACCAGCATATGCCTGAACGCACACAAGATCTGTACGACGCACATGAAAATCCACAAACTTCGCCTGCTCTTCGGTGAGCTCATCAGGCGCAGATAGAGGGGCGCGTGGTCCATAGAAAGCATCAAGTGTGCCGGCACAGTCTGCGTCCAAGGTAAGTATTGTTTGAGAACACAATGGGATTGTAGTCGAGGACGAGGACGACGACAACGATGGGTCCAGATTTCGCGATAGGCGCAGAACGTTAAGAAAAAGACGCATATGGTATAATAGCTCCGATGCGTGCTCATGGTCGAAACGCACATATGCGCTGGACGCTGGCTCACGACCAAGCATCCAAGAGATCACGAATTCACAAGCCTCTCTCGATGGAATACACGATTCGTGCTGAGTGGAGAGCAAAGAAGGAATAACATCGTGAAGATGCGTGGGTGCTACCGACAGACCCAGAGCACTGACAGCTTCTTCATATGCATGTACAAATGCATTATCCTCTGCATAGTTTTGCGAATCTTCATCGATAGGGGCACATACATGCCGTTCATAAGCATATTCGCACGCACGAAACTTCAGGAACCGCTTCCGCCATGGTGAGAACTGCGAGGTGTGAACGAATGGACGCAGTCGTTTATCTGCACAAAGCAAGTTAATTATATCATGAAATGAAAGGAATGAGAGAGTTCGAAATACAGTTCGACGCGACATACACTCAAGAAGTGTACGGCGTTGACGCGTGTGCGTTGCCATATTTTTGTCCTTGGATGCGTGCTGAGCATTGCGATCGCGCACTGACATCATCGGGAGACGCGGTACATGTCTAGTACTCAGCGGCTCCGACACATGCATTTTGAATGCGCGTCGTCGCTACTGCCGAGTACCAGAGTGTTGGAGTGGCGGCGTGAACGCAATGTAGGATCACACGTGTATTGTATGGTTGTAATAGTACGTGAACGCACGCACGAGGAGAACGCGTGCACACGACATGCTTAGTCAGCACGTGTAGCTAAACTACGCACGTCCATCAGAGCATACGTCGCCAGGACAAGACGGATTGCTCAGCTAATGATGCAGTCAGAAGGGGTGACGACAGAAGCGTTCCTCGCGGCGGCTGCGCGTGCTTGTGATCCAAAAACAGCTTCTGAACTCTTGCTGCCATTTGTTCCAGAACCGCCTCGTGAAGAGGTTGATCAAGCAGTCCTGGGACCACAATGCACGGGTCGCACTGTGGAATTGTTTGCCGCTAGTACATCACCCCTCGTTTCACTAGTATGCATGTACGTCATCATTATGCTAATAAAGAAGTGCTGCTGAAATCCGTCATATACAGTCGCCGGCCAACGCGGCCTCCGTTTGTGCGCCCTTGAGGGAAGTTTTGGAGCATCCAGATCTTTACATGCACCTCGTGTGCATGCCCCGCCTAGGTTCGTGTTTTTTTTTATCTTTTTGCATACGGATTCATTAACCTCTAGTATCGCAAATTTCACTCGCTATTCTCGATAAGTCATCCATGTTTCCCGTACGTTCATTACACGCCTCATGCAGCTCCTGGGCCGTGTGCGAGCCAGCGTCTTTCTGACATCAGAATCTATTTGCCACATCGACGTTGGAAAAAATCGTTCACATATTAGCTGATGATCATCGAGGCTTTACAAGCGCCCATGCTCCATTACTTTCTGTATGTTATGCTATTTTTTTTCAATCTCGCTTATTCTCAGGAATATATTCGTACTTCACAAATGGAAAAGGCTCTGCGGTTGTGTCAAGAAACTGACATATACATGACGAATTTTACCACAGCGATGGCGAAAGTAACAGATTTTTTTGAGTACATGGATCACGCAGGTACTGTTTTTGCGCATTCACATGCTCTGAACGATGCCATTCATATGTGGGAAACGGTGCGTAAGCGTAATGCATACATGTATGGCCACTGACCGCCCAAGATTACATCCATTCCGACAGATACCGTGCATGCTGTGCAATACAAGGCAGCCAAAAAATCCATTTTACTCCGACTTTTGCGCGATGGTTCAACGCCTTCCTTAGAGGAGATGATGCCGCTTCAGACTCTCACTGTTCGCACAATATATCATCGAGAGTGCGAAGCATACCTAGAATTCGCGAGGATGTACGAAAAATACGTGCTTGGAAGCAAATTGGCACTCGACCAGTTTGTGCAGGAACATAACACTGTATTTGCTAATGATGGCACTCTGGACCTCGTGCACTGGACCCTGTCTGCTCGGATGCGTCACGGTATTCTTGCTTTGGCGCGTATCTACAAAACTTTTCCATTAAGGCACCTTGTTGCTTTTCTTGAGACACAAGAACATGATGTGATTGAGACTCTTACCACATTGACCACTTCAGGGACCCTTGAAGCTCATGTGATCGAACAAGAGCTTTCTGCAGAGCTTCACGCCATACCCGTTCCAGGTGGAACAATCGACATGGATGCTGGGAATAGTATCGTACACTTTAATCTCCAGCTTGGACCTAATATCCAAAACATGGCGCAGACGTTGGAAGCCGCATGGTCATCAGAAAAACGTGCCTCGACGTCACTCAAGAATGATCTTGCTCAGCTCCTGACATCACCGGCAGTCATGTCCAGAATTTTGTCTCTCAGTTCGGGAACATCTCTCCCTGAGGCTGAAATTCTCGAGGAAGACGATGGGATGAGTTTTGATACAATAAGAACATAGCGCCTTCGTCACAAACTCGAGTCCAGTCTTCCAGTCACTACGTCCCATCCTTCATTAACCTAACATGTCAATAATTGTAAAATGATTTATCGTGGATTAAAGTTCACGTGATTGGTCGCGATTACGCGGCCTTGTCACGTAACACCACGACGCGCGTCGCGTCGAATGAATCAAGTTAACACGCTAAATTGAACCCGCCTAACAGTGCCAGGTGGCTGACATGCGACAGCTCCAGTTCCGTGGTCCGCTCAATAAGACTGGTATATCTGCTGCCGAGTTACATGAGCGATTAAGAGAGTTCCAAAAGGAACTCTCAGAGACGGCGCAAGGCGATCTTGACACATCACAACTTGACACGTATTGCCAAGAGTTGATCAAGCCTACGTTTCTGCGCCATAAACACAAAGGCATTCAAGCTATTGTAGCATGTATATTAGCAGACATGCTAAGGCTATACGCACCGAATGCTCCGTTTTCTAGTCTAGAGATCAAGGTACGTGCTTGCATGTCTCTAGTGGACGAAATCTCTTACGATAGCACCTTTTTCGTTTCTTACTGGCTCAACTCGTCTCTCCTTCACATGGACTGGCAAGCCCAGATGATCCACTTTATAAAGATTCAGTGTATGTCTTGGAAAGCCTCAGCACTGTGAAAAGTGTTGTCTTAGTGTGTGATGTGCCCTCGGCAAATGAGCTTATTACAGAATTCTTCGAAAAGTTGTGGAGTCTTGCATCGTAAGTTCACGAGTGTATCTCTTACAAGATAGGTTTCCGCTGGCTAAGAATGTGGAACTAGCTCTGGTCGATGTGCTGGTTCAGCTCGTGGATGAATGCGTCGCCGTTCCACAAGCTGTAGTGGAAATCCTCATGGGCGTCTATTCAGGGGGCTCAGGCTCTGCCGGTAATAATATGGCGACAGCAGTATGTCAAGCAACACAAGACCGATTGCAGAAGCACGTCGCGCGGTATTTTTCGGAAGCTTTGCAGGAGGTACTCGAGTTCGATGAGAGCAGTGACGAAGACGAGAACGACAAAGAGGTTGGTAATGGAGGCAGGGATGATAGTGATGAAGATGAAGATGAAGACAGCAGAACTAGCGGAAGTATCTCACTTCGAACCTTACATATACAGATTGTTCGTCTTGCCGAGGCTGTTCCGTCCCTCCTAACAAGTGTCATACCACAGTTGGAACCTGAACTCGAGTCTGATTCCGTTCCCGTGCGCTTGCTAGCAACGCGCACTTTGGGTAAACTATTTTCAATGCCGCCGTCGGGTGCTTCAGAGAGTTTTGCTTCGCTACACCCGCATGTATGGAAAATGTGGCTTGGTCGTGCTGTTGATAAACAGCTATCAATCCGACTTTGTTGGGTTGAGTATGCAATAAAATCGCTTGTGCAACATACAGAACTTGAAACAGCCCTGATACCTCCTCTTGTGTCGCGGGCTGTGGATCCTGATGAGCATGTACGAGCAAGACTGCCTGAGCTGATTGCGACACTAGACTATGAAATGCTGCGCGATTGCGTCCCACTCAGATTATTCCGAGAAATTGGACAACGCGGAAAGGATCGTCGAAGGATAGTAAGGGACCGGGCGCTAGATGCTCTAGGCCGCACTTTTTCATTGGCATACGCAGATTCTGACGAGTCGACCTTATATGAAAAGTTTAGCTGGATCCCAGGCGTGGTTCTTAGCTGTCACCTCACTGGTTCTTGTGATGTTACGCGCAGTGTTATTCGCTCGTGGGAAACATTCATCGTGCCCGTAAGTCAACCTGATGTATATGCACGACGACTTTACCGTGTATCGTGTTTGTTGGATGAAAATGAGCATACGATTCTTTTGCACCTAACAAATCTGCGCCTGCCCCGACCCACAGCATTTGATATATATGCGAGCTGCTGCGCAGGCGATGACCCATCGCGATTGTCGACATGCATTCGGGCCATCACAGCCCTGTTGAATGATTCGAATGCCTCTGAAGCGCTTGCGGCTTTCGCCAGCGAGCCAGATGAAAGTGTCCTTGAATCGATGCGGATATGCTATGATTCTGACACTCCGCTAGAGGTGAGCGTTAACACACGTCACAAAACCACCGCGTTTCTCAGAGAGACACGACCTGGTTTGGCTGATATCCTGTCTGCCTGCCTCTACACAGGCTCATTCCCTATACTCAATGTCTCGTGTATTCAGCCTTTGCTGGAACTGCGTGCAAAGAAATTGTTGACGTATGTGGCAAAACATGCTCCTTTTCTATTACAGCCATACACTCGTGTCATTGAACGACAAGCACTCCGAGACAGCAATGATGAACTAGCGATCGAATTGCTTGCCGCACTGGCTGTGTATTCAAACAATAACAGTGAAAGTGCAGCAGACTTTGAGTTGTCAGAGACACTTCTGGATCAGCTCTGCGGGAGCTGCGTTTTTACTTCGTACGCAACAGCCAAGCTGATTGCATGCGTGGCACCCGAGCGTGTGCCGCCACTCATCCCAACGATCCAAAAGCACATCGAGTTAGGCTCTTCGGAGTCTTGTGCTGACGCTTTAGATGCTTTGGCTGCATGTCTCGAGTATGCGAGAGAGATACTTGTACCATTCGTCGACACGATTATGCAAAATATCCTACATCGCTTGATTCTCGCGCCATGGACAGCCAATAGCGATGACAATGAGGCCCTGATGGACACAGACTGGATCGATGAGGCACAATTACCAGTCGCACTGCGCGCGCGTCTTGGTGCTCTGCGTGTTATGACATTATGCTGCGCGGTGCAAAACAAGGCAGAAGTGGCGCCACCGGTGCTCAAACTTTTGTGGATTATGCTTGGCACTGGCGAGGCACAACGTGGTCAGCAAATACCTACCGCAGCTCGTGCATGCTTGCGTTTATGCGCCGCACAGAGTATCCTAAAGCTTGCGTCCTGTCACGCATATAGCCCATTGATCTTACCTCGTATGGGGCGTCTGGCATACGGACTGCAAGATGAATGCTTCCAGGTTCGCACACAGCTATTGCATGATCTCTTGTTACATCTTACTTGCGAGGACCTCGCACCTGCGTTCCATGCGATCATTTTTCTAGTGGCTTTCGATCCAGAGAATGAACTTAGAACTCAGGTTGCTTCGTATACGCGCCGCTTGCAAGCGCTCCCCGATTCGTTGCGACATGAGCGATTGGAGCGTGTTCTGGTCAGACTTCTTTACGTACTCGCGCACCATCCCGATTTCACAACAGATTCACCCTCGGTCCAATGCTCGTTTACTAGGTATGTGGACTTCTACCTTGCGTGCGTCGCGAATGAAAACAATATAAGCCTATTAGCCAAATATGCTGCCAGTGTGCGGACATATATTGATTTATCCACACCAGAGCAGACAATTGAGGCAAGTCGGCCATTGCATGCGATGGCAGAACTTGCTCTGTTTGCGATTCAACGCTGGGCTGACACCAAGGCTTGGACGTTACACCTTGTGGATCAGCACAATGATGAAACCAGCTCGTCGGTGCCTTGCCCTGTTGATATCTTGCAGCGAACAAAGTCCGTCGCACCCAGTGCGCTGGACGAACAGGTTTGGGACTTACTGCAGCAGCAAGCGCAACCAAAGCGCTCGCGTGAAAAGAAGGCCAAATTAATTTGATAGAAATACATACACGCTGTATACTAGAAAAAAAAAACCACGCATTCATTATTGAGCAGGGCGCCAGCTGCTCCGTCCATGCGTGGTGCTACGGCCGCGCTGTGATGTTAGCGACCCATGGGGCGTTAATGAACCAGTCGGTGCCTTAAGCTGGGGTGGTCCAGGCGACCGATTAGTCACCTGGAGCGAATGAACCTGTTTGCTTCGCACGTCAACGCGATTCTGAGCCGCACGAAGCTTGGCCGGCATAGGCGGCGGCGGGCCTGGCGGTGGTGGCGGTGGCAGGCGCATTGGACCCGTAGAGGCTCTGTGTAGCGACTGAGATGGAGGAGGCGCCAAAGACAGATGCGGGGAAAATGACGCGGCCGGCGGTGAAAGTGCATTCGAGTTGCTTGTTGGCCGTGGTAGGTACTTCGAAAATGACATAGCTCCTTGAGCTGAAGGCCGTGTGGCTGCAGGAAGAGGTGGTGATCTCGGTGCAGACGCAGGGCCGTGTATCGATTCAGACATTCTGACTGAGATCGAGCCACTTGAAGGAGGTGACACAGGCAGAAGAGGAGACGTAGTGAACTGCGGCGGATGCGTAACAGACAAAGAGTCGTGAGACATATCAGACTTAGCACGCACGGATGATGGTTCATGTCTCATGGCTGCCGCGCCAGGCTTGCCTAAAGAACCATGATGCTGTTCCGAGTGTGAAGCGTCTTTTCCAAGCTGTTGATGTGAACGAGTCCATGATGATTGATGGAAAGGGACTGAAGCATGTCTGTCGCTTTGCGAAGATGAAGACAGGAAGACCTGCGAGGAGCTAGGTGCTGCAACCGGGGTAGCTTCAGGGACATGAGAGACTTCTCCAGCCTCTCTGGTGGCAGCCAGGCTGTCTGCAAGAGAACTGAAACTGACTGGCGGAGATTGTAAAGAGCTCTTGTGAGAAGTGGACCCTCTACTTTCAATTGATGATGAAGGGTTCGACGAGGGAGGCATGGTCACAGACGCCACTGGATCTGCCGTCTCGCCCTGCGACTGATTCTCTGACTTACGCCGAGATGAGAGACGTTTTTTGTACTCGGCCAAAGACAAACGTTTAGGTGGCGCTGGGGGCGTTGGCATCACGGCATCATTGGGCGCGTCTTGAACTGCCTCATTCGACGATGATGCGAATGGAAGCTCACCTGACGACACCATTGACGAGGACGACGGCGCGTCGGATGACATGCGTGAGTCTGATAGATGTGGTGAAGTTTGTTGGGCAGTGTGTCCAGACTCAAGAGCCGCTGTGCTATTTTGACGCGGGGGTGGCTGCAAAGGCGGCAGTGAAGATTGCGGTGGTAGCCCGGATGGTGTTCGTATGGCCGAATGTTCCCATGAAGAGGGTATTGTAATTGTTGGTGCTTGATCTTCAGCCTTAGGACTTGGCTGCTGATGACTCTGAATATGATCTTCATTGTCTTGAAGCATACAGGCCTGGGACGGGTCGTGATGAATATGATGGGTTGGCAATAAGACACCTGGCCCATTGCGATCGAAAAAGGTCTTGTCGTCCATGTGGCTGCTGGATTCATCTCGAGAGTGCTTCGGTTTTACTTCATTGGAAATGGATTCCTTGGCGGAATGCGCTGCTAATTTTGTGGGCGAATTCTGAGGCAATACATGACGATGCATACCTGTCTGCGCCGATGACTTGTGTCCATGTGCTTGAAATGAAATACTACCAAAGCGATGATGATTACCACGTTTCTTCAGCGGTAGTAAGGCCTTTGCCTCTTCGACCATACAAGTCAAAGCCTTTGAAACTAATGGATCTTCTGGATCACTCTCAAACGGCATTTCTTCAGTAACGATATCTGTCGAAGCCAAGGACACTTGTCCTTCGCTGCCTGCCTCGCTTGTCACATCGTCATCATCAACGCTCATTTTATCTTCAATTTCATCGCGATGAGGAGAGGCATGAGACTTTGGCGCCCCACTTGGATTAGACTGATGCGGCATCGCAGAGACTCGCTGAACATAGCAGCTATTTTGCGCGATCTTCGTGCACAACCGGGAGTCCTCATCCATACACACAGGAGGCAACCATTGCCGAAAGACACCAACTAGCGGATTGAGTATGATGGGTTTCGCCTTTGCCGGGATCCGCGGCGACTGTGTCGTATACAACAAAGGCATGCCTTGACTCAATCGGAGCATTTGTGTCACAGCACAGTTTTGGCGTCGCACAAGATAAGCATTCGTGTTGGAACCGCCCAGCGAAGGCCCAAGACACGCACATGTCGCATAGCTTAATAGGATAGAAACAACCGCATTGCATTTGTTCGCAAGAATTGAAGACACGTAGGGAAACTCACCGCGCTCAGCTGCTATGTTGGTGCTCACTGAATATCCTTTCAAGTGTGATGTATCGTCTGCAGACTGCGACAACTGTCGCACGAGAGCTGGCAGGACGTGCACAATGTGATTATCGTCCCAGTTCCAGCCTAGCGTAACCTCGTGGGACTTGGGAATCGGTGCAATCGCAAACAAGCCAAAAGCAAGTTTCGGCATGTCGCTTTCACCACTGTACTGAAAAATGGGACGCAGTACTGCGTTTGGATGACAACTTGACCGAGCAAAGCGCGCAATGTTTCCATACATGCGTGCATCAATAACCATGTTTAAAGGGTGTGGAAGCATTTGAACGTGCGGTTTCGTGGTTCCGATCTTGTCGTACTGATTAATCCGATTAGCTCGATATGTATCTGCCCCATACAGTTCACCACGATACTCCATGATAAATGCGCCTGGAGGAATAGATGTGTCAGCAAAAAGGCCATGCATACTGGGCCTACAAAACATTTTGGACGCAGACCATATCTTCTGAGGTTCAGAGGACCTTGGTTGGACGTGCATGATATTGTTAAAAAAGTTGTTCGTTGTGTGATCCGATATGGAGCGGACGGATAAACTCACGCCTGCCTCACTTAGCGAAGAGCAGTGTACAGCAACTGGCACCAATTCATTCCCTACGGCAGCCAAGCCATTAGGGGAACATAAGTCTGGACTTGAATCGTCAAATGACGATGCCTCTTCTTGCGAGTCTTGCATGAACCGAAGAGGCGCGATAAAGAAGCCCTCGTCGTCCTGGGCAGCCGTCAACGGAGTTCCTCGGTGCCAGTCGAGCATGAATTGCGCCAACAAGCGCATGGTCGTCGATTCTCGAACTTGATTGACATCCGTGGGAGAAAATTCCACCTGCCAAGACTCGAGTTTCGTGTGTGCATTTTCATCATCACTGCCTCTATGGCGCGACGGCGTGGGAAGAGACTTTCTTGAACCACTTCGTGAACGTTTATTTCGAGGCCTCGAACGTGTGACATGAGGCGTATTGAGATCCATGTCATCGGGCAGATCTCGATCTGGGATTGGACGTGTTGTCGGCGACCGGCTATGCTGGGACTTGCGACGAGGCGCAGATGTTTTTGTTCCATGAAGTGTGGATTCTGTGGCGGCATTCGCTGCTGATTCCATCATGCCTGCTGCGGCGGCATTGGTAGCAAAAGTGGAAGAAATGTCAAAGTCGCGAGCTTTGAATGATTTCTGCGCTTCTTGCTGCAAACGACGACGCTGCACAGCCCGAGCGTAATCAACATTGACAGGTCGAGGGTCACATTTTTCACAAAGATACTCGTCAGGTACACTAGAATGTGACATGCCTAGGCAAGCGCAGTGCTGCCATACAAGACATCGGTCACACTGAATAGTGAACCCGTCGTCATCGTCACACAGGCATATGCACCGGATGATCCCTGCTTCTTCGTCAGTTCCCTGGTCATGAGTATTTTCTCCTTCCTCATGATTGTGGTATTCAAGATTCGTATTAGAATTCATCTCTGCACGCCCCGCGGTAGTTGAAGGTGCAACAAACCCTTCCTCTGAGCGCACAAATGAACCCATGACGGGCGCGACAGGGAGAGTTGGGAGTAATTTACCTTCTACATCCTGCCCCTGTACGAATGTACTTGGTGCACCATGTAGAGACTCGTCTTGCTCCTGCGACTCCGGCGCTGTGATCATCGAATGCACAATGACTGGCAAAGCGTTGGGAGCACAGTGTTTGGGCGTTCAGTCGGACTATCTCTGGGTTGATGTAAGATCGAGTGGCTCAACCGTCTCGCAATATGCCTTTAATCTTTTTATGCGATTACGCCCAAGCTCTGCCGTGCCATCACGCACGAGAAATCGTGGAGGAAGAGGAGACACAAGCGTCAGTTGACTCGTATGTGACCCTGTGGCGGCGCTTGAATCCCAGTCGAGGCTTCCTCACGTCATTTAGCCGCTACTAACGCCCCCGCCCTTCTTTTTCTGCAAGCCTTTCTTAGTTCACCACCCAAGGCCTGGTATCACGTGATACGAAACGGATGCGCCGTGGAGGCAGCCACCGCAGACGACGTCATTTGACTGCCGTCGTCGACATGCCGCCGAAGTCTCAGCGAGACCTGTCTGGCTATCAGTACTCGGCGCTGTCGTCGCTCGTACTGAGTGCAGGACGAAGACAAGGAGAAAATGAGCCAACTGGAGAGGCAGAATCGCTTGTGGGTCGCATTGACCCCAAGTCGATGGGCTCACGTGTAGTGAAGTCACACGTTCCAGATATCGAAAAGAAACGCAAGGCTGCGGAGCACGACGAGCATGGCATCACGAAAAAAAGAGTTGGGGCTGCAGGTGCCGGCCAATATACCAATGTGCTCCAAGCCAGCGCGGAGCTGGATGGGCTCCGGTACATGCCGCGCACAGACGAGACTCGCTCTGTGTATGAGCTGATTCTGAGTATGGTCCAAAGTGCGCTGGGTGACCAAACCAGTGAAGTCATTCGCTCTGCGACAGATACTGCGCTTGAGTTTCTGAAGGATAGTGATATGCGTGACCTTGACAAGAAGCGCGAAATGGAAAGCTTTCTTGGCCCTATTACAGATGAGGCGTTCGGGCAGTACTTGAATTTGAGCAAACGCCTCACGGATTACGAAGAGGATACCGGCGATCCCACAGAAACCAGTGCACCCGTTGATGAAGAGGCTGGTGTTGCAGTGCTCTTCGACAATGAAGAGGAAGAGAGCAACCCAGACGAGGAAACTTACGTGATTCGTGAACAGTCGGACGATGAGGAGGATGAGGCCGAAGAGAAAGAGGCTTCATTAGGTGTTCAAGAGGATGCAGGCGACGACGACAATGATCCCCATTTGGACCGCACTGGAACAACTGGGGAAGAGCTCTTGCTGGGTGAGCGAGCAGGTAATACCTCGTCCGATCTATCTGTTCATGACGTTGACGCATACTGGCTCCAACGCTTGATGAGCACGCATTATTCTGATCCTATGGAAATAAGTGAGAAGGCTGATGCGGCACTCGATATTTTGGGAGCCGATTCGGACATTCGCGACTGTGAGAACAACCTCATGGCGCTGTTTGACTATGAGCATTTCGATATCGTACAGACATTGACAAAAAACCGCGATATCGTGTACTGGTGTACGCGTCTAGCGCGCTCGAACGAAGACGAGCGGGTTGATGTTGAAGTTGCTATGCGAGAGAAGAGTGCAGGCTGGATCCTCAAACGCCTCGCTGGCGATGCAGGCAAGAGCACCTCTGGGGCAGACAACCTCGAGGAAGCTAAGCGCGAGGCATACCGACTCACGTCGCGCGCGACGCTAGCGCCCGGCTCAACAGTAGCCCCGCGCACCATGCTTGATTTGGATGCCATGGCATTTAGTGAGGGCGGCCATTTGAACTCCAACCCTAAAGTTCGTCTTCCGGCGGGAAGCTTCAAACGAAGTAAAAAAGGCTACGATGAGATTCATGTGCCGGCGCCTGAGAAACGTACCATTTCGTCCGACGAGCTTGTCCCGATCCGTCAGCTGCCGAGCTGGACACATGCCGCTTTTGCCGGTGCCACCTCATTAAATCCAGTACAATCGAAATGTTATCCGGTGGCGTTTGGCAGCGATGAACCTATGCTCCTCTGTGCGCCCACAGGTGCGGGCAAAACAAATGTGGCTATGCTAACAATCCTGCGAGAGCTTAGTAAATGGCGCGACGAAGAGTCCGGGACCATGGACTTGACCGCGTGCAAGATTGTGTATGTGGCACCGATGAAAGCGCTTGTTGCTGAGCAAGCGAATCAATTCCGCTCGCGTTTGGAGCCGTATGGCGTTGTTGTCAATGAGCTCACAGGCGATAGCCAGCTGACCAAGGCTCAGATTGCTGAAACGCACGTTATCGTGACGACACCAGAGAAATGGGATGTCATTAGCCGCAAGAGTTCCGACACATCGTACACCAATCTCGTGCGTCTCTTGATTGTGGATGAAATTCATCTGCTGCACGACGACCGTGGGCCAGTTCTAGAAGCTATTGTTGCTCGCACGATTCGACGGATGGAGCAGCTGAATGATCCAGTGCGAATCATCGGTCTCAGTGCGACGCTGCCAAACTACCAAGACGTTGCAGCGTTCTTACGCGTCAATCCAGCTAGCGGCTTGCTGTACTTTGAGTCGAATATGCGACCATGCCCATTGCGGCAAGAGTTCATCGGCCTCACAGAAACAAAGGCTATAAAGCGACTGCAGCTTATGAATGAAGTCACGTATGACAAGGTCATGGAGCACGCGGGCAAGAATCAAATTCTTATCTTTACGCATTCTCGCAAGGAAACGGCCAAGACAGCCAAGTTTCTTCGTGACACGGCTGAGGCTCGTGAAACACTCGATGTGTTTCTGCCATCAACAGGTGCGAGCCGAGATGTTCTGCGAGAAGCAGCCGAGGAGGCGAAGGACGCGAATCTTCGCGAGTGTCTGCAGTATGGATTTGGAATTCATCATGCTGGTATGACGCGGGCTGACCGGGAGCTCGTTGAAGATCTGTTTGCTGGCAAACATATTCAGGTGCTTGTAAGCACGGCGACTCTTGCATGGGGTGTAAATTTGCCTGCACACACTGTTATCATCAAAGGGACGCAGATCTACAACCCAGAGAAAAGCCGCTGGTGCGAACTTTCGCCCCAAGATATGCTTCAGATGCTCGGCCGCGCGGGTCGGCCTCAGTTCGATACTATTGGTGAAGGCATTATCATCACCCAGCACAACGAGCTACAATACTATTTGTCACTGCTAAACCAACAGCTCCCGATTGAGAGCCAGTTCGTGTCGCGCCTGGCGGACAATTTGAATGCGGAGATTGTTCTTGGGACGATCCGGAACCGTGATGAGGCCGTCACTTGGCTTGGGTATACGTATCTGTATGTGCGTATGCTTCGCTCGCCTGCACTGTATTGCGTGACGCCTGACTATATCGAAGACGACCCATTCCTTGAACAGAAGCGCGCGGATATTGTGCACAGTGCAGCAGTGCTTCTTGAGAAAGCGGGACTTTTACGCTACGACAGAAAGACTGGCTTGTTTACATCAAATGAGCTCGCGCGCATTGCAGCGCACTACTATCTAACACATACGTCCATGGGCACGTACCACAAACACCTGCACAGCACGTCTAGTACGATCGAGCTGTTGCGCGTCTTTAGCTACAGTGACGAGTTCAAGCACCAGATTGTGCGACAGGACGAGAAGTTGGAAATCGGCAAGTTGCGGGAACGGGTGCCAATTCCTGTGAAAGAGGGCATCGATGAACCCAGTGCCAAAATCAATGTTCTTTTGCAGACGTGGATTTCGCAGCTGTCTCTTGAAGGCTATGCGCTGGCTGCCGACATGGTGTATGTGACGCAGTCTGCATCGCGAATCCTGCGCGCTCTAGTCGAGATCTGTGTGATTCGTGGATACGCACGAACGACGCGATATGCGTTGGATCTCGCACGGATGACTGAGCGGCGGCAGTGGGGATCCATGACGCCCCTGCGTCAGTTCCCAGGCGTGGCGCCAGACTTGATCCGCCGTCTTGAGCGCAAGGAGTTTCCATGGGCGCGTTTGCGTGATCTAGAGCCAAATGAGATGGGGGAGCTGATTGGCATACCTCGTGCTGGCCGTTTGCTGCACCGCCTGGTATTTCAGTTCCCGTTCCTGGACCTGCAAGCGTACTTCCAACCCGTCACACGTTCCTTGCTACAAGTGCATCTCACGATAACGCCTGACTTTGAGTGGGACGATCGTGTGCATGGCGGTGCACAGAGTTTTTGGCTTCTGGTTGAAGATGTGGACGGTGACACAATTCTCTTTTACGACCAGTTTGTGCTGCTGCGTCGATATGCAAACGATGAACACACAGTATCATTCACCGTGGAGCTGACGGACCCGCTTCCGCCCAACTACTATATTTCGCTATTAAGCGACCGTTGGATCCACAGCGAAGTACGTCTTCCGATCTCGTTCAAGCATCTCATCTTGCCCGATAAGTTCGCGCCGCCCACGCCTTTGCTTGATCTGCAGCCACAGCCCGTGTCCGTGCTAGGCAATGCAGCGACACACTATGCGTTCGAGCATTTGAATCGTATTCAGACGCAAGCTTTCCATGCGTTGTATGAAACGGACGACAATGTCCTCGTCGCTGCGCCTGTCGGTGCTGGCAAGACCGTGTGCGCGGAGCTGGCTCTTTGGCGACTATGGAATGGAGAGAAAAGTGGTAAGAATGCGCGAGCCGTATGCATTGTTCCATACGTGAGTATGGTAGCGCCACGCGTGGCTGCATGGAAGTCTCGCTTCCCATCGAAAGAGATCGTGTCACTTGCCAGTGAAACAAGCACAAATTTACGTCTGCTAGAACTGGCAGACCTCGTAGTTGCTACTCCCGAGCAGTGGGACGTCCTATCGCGTCGATGGCGTCAGCGCAAGCATGTCCAGAATGTTGCACTCTACATTCTGGACGACTTGCACATACTTACCGACACGTACGTGGGACCAACGTACGAAGTGGTCGGGTCTCGCGCACGTTTCGTGGCCGCTCAGACAGAGCGATCCACACGCTTCATCGGCCTCAGCGCACCTATTGCAAATGCATCGGATGTAGGTGAGTGGCTTGGTGCTACGCACACCTTGTCGTTTGCACCAACCGCTAGACCTGTGCCGATGGAAGTGCACATCCAACCATTCAACGTTCCGCACTTCCCGTCGCTCATGATCGCAATGGCCAAACCAGCTTACCTGGCCATTGTCGAATATGCGCCGAACCAGCCAACGCTGGTGTTTGTCCCGACGCGGAAACAGACAAAGCTCACCGTGCATGACATTCTAGCCTACGCATTGGCAGACAGCCAGCATATTGGTGATGGTGGTGATGAAACTGGGCAGACAGAATGCTGTTTCTTGAACATGGAGCGAGAAGACTTGCAGCCACATTTAGATCGTGTGGAGGACACAGAACTGGCGGAATGTCTAGCGTACGGCATAGCATTTTACCACGAAGGGCTGAGCAAAGGCGATCGTCGGATTGTCGAGCGCTTATTCAATGCAGGAGCCATCCAGGTCATGGTCGCGAGTAAGGACACAGTATGGAGTCTGCCTGTTCAAGCGCACCTTGTGTTGTTATTGTCGTTGCAGACTTACGAGGGTCGTGAGCACCGCTATGTGGACTATGCTCTGACAGACATGCTCGAGATGGTCGGCAAGTGCGTACTACCAGACGAGCAGGGTCGCAGTCGATGCATGCTGCTGTGCCAGGCAAACCATAAGAACTACTTCAAGAAGTTTCTGGCCGAAGGCCTGCCGGTCGAAAGCCGTCTTGGCACATATACCCAAGACTTTTTGAATGCCGAGATCGTTGCACGGACTGTGCAAGACAAACAAGGAGCTGTGGACATCCTGACGTGGACACTCATGTACCGGCGTCTACCGAAGAACCCACAAGCGTATGGTTGTCAGGGCCGTGATATACAGCACATTGGGGACTTCTTATCGGAGCTTGTCGAAAACACGCTGGGTGAGCTTGAGCAGAGTAAATGCATTGCCATCGAAGATGATATGGATGTGAGTCCGCTCAACTTGGGTATGATTGCCAGCTTTTACAATGTCAGTTACGCCACAATCGATGTCTTCCACCTCTCGCTCACAGGCACGACGAAGCTCCGTGGCCTGCTCGAGATTGTCGCATCCGCCTCCGAGTTTGAGACAGTGCCCATTCGGCACCATGAAGACGTGTTGCTTCGCAGAATATACGACCGCGTGCCGCTCAAGCTCGACAAGATTCAGTTCGAGAGTCCCCATCACAAGACCTTTATTCTTCTGCAGGCACACTTTTCGAGATTAACATTGCCGGCCGATCTCGCTCAAGATCAGCGTGATATTCTTCTGCGCGTCCTGACGCTGCTTAATGCTTGCGTTGATGTGATGAGTTCCGGCGCCTTCCTGAATGCCATCGTTGCAATGGAACTGAGCCATATGTGCGTGCAGGCAGTTTGGGACCGCGACTCGCCTTTGAGGCAAGTACCTCATTTCACACAGGCCACCATTGAGCGGTGTCAGGCGCGAGGAATCGATGATGTGTATGCTCTCGCCGATGCTCTGCCAGACATGAGCCAAGCAGAGCGGGATGATCTTCTTCAGCTCAACAAGCGCCAACTTGCGGATGTGGCGTCGCTGACGAATGAGTTCCCATACGTTGAGATCCACTTCGATATCCTCGACAAACAGGCACTCGACAGCGCAACGCCAATCGTCCTGCAAGCGACGCTAGAGCGAGATGTGGACGAGGATGAGGAGGACGATGAAGTGGCTGATCCCACTGCGATTGCACCATTCTATCCTTCACCGAAGATGACGGCGTGGTGGCTCGTGGTTGGGGATCCTGGAACGCGGAACTTGCTGAGCATCAAACGCGTAGTGATCGCAAAAACGCTACAAGTGCGAATGGAATTCATGTTGCCTCCCGGCACGCATGACAGACTGAAGCTATACCTGATGTGTGACAGCTACATTGGGGCCGATCGCGAGCTTGACGTGCCCGCGCTGCACGTTGTGCGGGGCGAAGATGACGAGGACGCGGATGATGACGATGAAGAAGCAGAAGGTGTGAATGATGGTGTTGATGGTGACGTAACTATGCCCGATGCGCGTTGAACAGATAGTTTCGCTATTCACAAGTGCTCTGGAGTAAGCATCATAGGACCAGTAATTTCCTGCCGCTTGTCTATTCCCATAAGCTTTTCGACAAGAGTTAATGCAAAGAGGAATGTGGTACCGGGGCCACGGCTTGTGACGAGGTTGTTAGAGACAGCGACGGGTAACTCCTGATATTGATACGCTAAAGAAGCAAATTAGAAGATCCATCTAGACCATGCGCATACGTACAAGAAGCAAGTTTGTCTTTCACAGATGGGTGGCTCGTAATAGGACCGCCAAGCCCAACACGTGCCTCTAAAGCAGCCAGAGAGCCGGCGCAGATCATTCCAACGATTTTGCCATTAGCATGGGAATCACGCAAAATCTGAAGCACTGTAGGGTCCTTGGAAAGTGTATTCGCGCCGCCTGCGCCTCCTGGAATGATGTATGCATCGTAGTCGCCAGCATGGCCGCTCTTCGTCAACGCCTCGAGCGTCGTGTCAGCACCAAGCTTGACACCACGAGACGCCACAACAAGCCCATCGGCTGGCGACAGAGGTTCGTCCGCACCTGGAACATATACAGATGTGACATCCACACCACCGCGGACGAGCACGTCGTACGTGATGGAAAATTCCATTTCTTCCGCTCCTTGAGCCAAAAATACAATTGCTTTCGGCATGATCGAGTGCGCACAGACAGTTCATTCGCATTTGCTGGGCACAGACGACACGAGGCGCGAAAGCCTTATAGATTCACGTGACTACGCACGGGCAATCCATGTTGTTGGGTACCGAATCCGAAAATGTTGTGGGCTTGGGGCATGTGAACTACTCGGGGCGACGCACATAATTCGCATACATAGCTGGCCTCGACCAAACGCTTCTTTTCCCTTCTAATCGGCCTTCCGTCCCAACACTCGAAAGATGTTTAGGAAGTCAGACATGGCCAGTGTAAGCGTCAGCAAGGGCGAGGGACACAACGGTGATGTCCGTCGCTCAAGCGAATCGCCTGATAAGCTGCTCGAGCGACCCGAAGCCAACGTAAATACAATGGCCGAGTTGATGCAGGCGGCGCGGAAACGCTATGGCTCGAAAAAAAATATTGCCTGGCGTGACGTGATCCGCGAACATACCGAGGAAAAGGTGGTGTCCAAGAAAATCGGTGATGAAGAGGTACAGGAGACGAAGAAATGGACGTACTTTGAACTGAGTCCATACAAATACATCACTTTGGAAGAATTTTTTACCATGGTGGACCAGTTTGCTAGCGGTATGGCTCAGCTGGATCTAGACTTCAGAACTCATTTCAACATTTTTGCCTCAACTGCCGTAAACTGGCAGGTTGTGGCGCAATCTTGTTTCCGTCAAGGCATTACGTTCTGCACAGCTTATGACACGCTGGGTCCAGAGGGTTTGCATGTGTCGCTTGAAGAGCCTGAAGTACAGGGTCTATTCACAAATGCCGCGCAGCTACCAGTCGTAGAGAAGGTCGTTGACTCAACGCCTTTGCTCCGCGTGATCATCTATGACGGCGAGGCTGACGAGAAAATTTTGCAAAGTATCCAACAGAAGCTGCAAGGTCGATCGAACGCCGCATTGATTCACTTCGATGAAGTCATGAAACTGGGCCGTCAGACTAAGACAGAGCCTGCAAAGGTCAGCGGCAAGGATGTGGCCTGTATCATGTACACATCGGGTTCGACTGGCAAGCCCAAGGGTGTCATCCTTACACACGCGAATCTGGTGGCCACCATTGCTTCCATTTGTACATTGATGAAGCCCTACATTGGTGTAGGTGACTCCTTATTGGCTTACTTGCCACTCGCACACATTCTGGAGTTTGTCGTCGAATGCTTTTTGATGTACTTTGGTATCGGAATCGGCTATGGACGTGTAAAAACGCTCACTTCTGCCAGTGTGCGTAACTGTGAAGGCGACCTGCAGGCTTATCGCCCCACCCTAATGGTGGGTGTGCCCGCTGTCTGGGAATTGATTCGCAAAGGTATCCTCAGCAAGGTCCAGCAAAGCGGTGCTACCAAACAGAAGCTCTTCAACTTGAGTATGTGGGCAAAGGACAAAGAAGTGCCTTGTTTGAAGCAGCTCGCAGACAGTGTTGTGTTCAAGAGTGTGCGCGCCCAGACGGGAGGTCGTTTGCGCTATGCCCTCTCAGGTGGTGCTCCTATTTCGCGCGAGACACATCAATTCCTGAACACGGCACTTGTTACGATCATTCAGGGCTATGGCATGACTGAGTCTTCAGCCATGTGCGCCCTTCTAACTCCAAAATTCTTCCAGTATGGTTGCGTTGGGTGTCCTATGCCTTCCGTCGAAGTGAGGCTCATAGATGTCGCAGAGGCCGGCTACTTTGCAAATGGCAACCCTCCACAAGGAGAGATTTGCATTCGCGGACCTTCTGTGACGCAGGGCTACTACAAGCGGCCTGAAATCACCAAGGAATCCATTACCCCTGATGGATGGCTCCTTACCGGTGATGTGGGTCAATGGAACCCAGATGGCACGTTGTGCATTATTGATCGTAAGAAGAACCTTGTCAAGTTGTCTGGTGGTGAATACATTGCTATTGAGCGTCTCGAAAGCGCGTACAAAGCATCTGGCGTTGTCAGCAACATTTGTGTCGTTGCTTCATCGGACGCCAAGCAGCCTATGGCTGTCGTTTTCCCCCGTGAGGAAGCGCTTCGCAGTGCCCTTCGAGAAAATGGCAAGGACAGCCTTGCAGACAAGCAGCTCTCAGACCTTTGCCACGAGAAAGAAGTCAGTCAGATGGTTCTTCGCGATCTTAATTCTCTCGGCAAACAGTCAAACTTTGCGGCTATGGAGTTGCTGCAGTGTGTACTACTCATTCCTGAAGAGCTTCCGCTTACGGCTGCGCAGAAAGTTCAGCGCAAGGAAGTGGAAAAGAAGTACCGCGACCTTATCAAGAGAGTGTACCCGTAGATTGCACCATCTTTGTGACTTACGCCTGTCTTTCATAGCCAATCCGTGCGTTAATGCAACGTGCGAGATTTTTCGATCCCTTTATTTTTGGCTGATGAGGCAAAAATCATCAACGCTCAATTTATCCAAAACAAAATACCTCCCTCACATGAAGACTGCGACTGTCAAAGCTATCTCCACATGAATGCGTGAATGCACGGACGTTCAATGGCGCGTGGAGGATGCGTGCGATGCGCCGGGTGTGGCGGTTCTTCCATCACGTAATCGACGTGTCGAACGCGTCACACGTTGCGGTGTCGAGGTTCGTTCACGTGTGGAGCCACCTCGTGCACGCGACGGAGTGGCAGGGACCGATGTTGCAATATCAGCTCCTTCGGACACGTCGCCAACATCCATGTTTATTTGCGAACCATGAGATTCAAGTTCAGCTGTCTGAGCGCGTGTGCGCCGGGCGATGGGTCGCACGTCCGAGATTGCCTCTAAGCGTGCAAGAGATTGCTGAGGATACGCTGTAGTCTCTGACGTCGTCGAAGACCGTGGAAGACGTGGAGTATTGGATGACTTGGACCCAGGCAGCTCGGGATACATGGACATAGACGTACTTATATTGTCTGGAGTAGCAGTCTCCGCGGCCGCTGTAGTTGACTTCCGTGAACGGCGCGTCGAACGCCGCGCACTGCGTCGAGGAGTAGGCTGTGCCAATGGTGTCGCATCCTCTTCCATTGGGAAACCGCCAGGGATACTGGGTCCACTTGATTCTTCCTCCGGACGCAAAGCTTTTCGGAGTGCCTCAGTTGCCTGTCGTGCAGCACGACGCCGGCCTCCGCGTCGTCGTACTGGTTCTTCTGCGTGGACCTCTTCAATAGAATCCTGTACTTCCGCAGGCTTTTGCGCATCTACTTCCTGTCCTGTTGTAGGCATAGATTCATCTTCAGCTGGAATGACATTGTGAGATGGTATCGAACTGGACCTGTGTTCGAGAATGTCTTCAACATCAGATATGGGTCCAGTGCCAAGTTCGCGTTTAGGCAGCCGAGGGCTTTGAGACGAAGATGGGATGGGAAGATTCCACGTTGGTTGCGGTGAGACTGACATTGATTGTGCGAGTCCCGAACGCTTCCATCCCGAGAAAGGAGTGCTGCTTTGCCATTGAGAATCGCGCTCAGTAACTTTGTGTACAGGAGAGGCACTCCGCGGCTCAGAGCTCGAAGCCGTTGGCACACGAATCGAAGCGCGTAACAGGTTTACATCTGCTGAGGACTTGCGCAGTCCTTGAACGTCTTTGGAGCCTAGTGACACACTGAGCGGGGTATGAGGACGGGCAAGCGGCTTAGGAATACAGTCCATATCCATTTCCTCGCGATGCTGATCCTTGGCATGACCAAGGGAGTGATCGTCCTCGGAATCCTGAACAAGAAGGGCATTACGCTGGATAGATGGAACAACGGCCCAAACTCCGTCCATAAGTGCTCTACGACGTTGCTTCGCACGAGAAAAAGTATCTTGTTCTTGCTCAGAAAACGTTAATGTTCGTTCATGGTATGTCGCACGGCGATCAAGATGGATGGCATCGATGTAACGTCCTTGGTTCACAAATTTGATCAACAACGTATCCAATGCCACAGCACCTTGCGCACGATCAAGTGACTCAAGTGCGTAAGACTCAAGAAAAGCCTCCTCCGAGGAACACAAAGGAAGACTGAGTAGTTCACGTATCATGTCTGCAACCGGAGGGGCAAAACACAAGCGCAATAGGGTCCCAAACAACTGCTTCTGTACTATCACAGTGGAGTCCTGTGGCTGTGCATTTACGATAGCACGACATGTAAGCCAAGCAGAGACCAAGCCTTCTACTCGCGCAAGTGCGACAGCAATCAATGATAAATCTTGTATTCCCGTTGCACACGACGTTCCATCAGGCGCCGGTAGCGAACCACGAACTTCATAAAACTGAAGCAAAAGTTCAGGAAATGCCGACAAAGATTCTGCAATGACGGATGCAAATGAAGTAGAACGAGCACCAAGTACAGTTCGCTACTATAGTTAGTGACGTTGGCAGAGGGGCATGCGGACGTACGTTGAATTTCCCATGATCAAAAGCCCAATATGCTTCTGCCTTGATACGTGTACTAAAGGGAATCTGCAAGTGATCAGCTAATGCAGCTGCATCATGACATGAGGCAACGCGACCATCGGATACTTGGCGATGACCATGTTCAAGGCCTAGATAATACAGGAGCGTAAATTTTTCATGGTCTGGTGAAGCTGATGTAAGAATTTCAACAATTAAAACGAAAGCATCTGATGGTGAAACGGGTGGAAATAGCGAGGGAGAGACACCAGCGCTTTCAAGCAATCGATCAAAGAGAAGCTGACCATCTTTGGCGCGACATCGACGCTGTCTGACATCAGCACCAAAAGCTTCCGACCAACACGACTCGAAGGCATCTGAATCAGGCGACAGATAGTGAAGTAGTAAAGCATCAGCCTGAGCTTCAGGCGACGGCTCCGATGACTGCATCAGCGCCGCTGGCTGAATAAGAAAGGTGTTGAATGTTGCGTTACGTCGTCAAATTGCGTAACGGCCGCGGCGGCGGTGGCGGCGGCCGAGAGGATACTATGTGCAGCAGAACACACCTCCATAGTTGCAAGATCTGTCGAAGGCCGGCCGTTGGAGAGTTCTTACAGCTACTCGCAGCATTATAGAAAGTCATGGAGCGGGTCGGTGTCTAGATGCGAGCTAAAAAAGGGGTGAGTAATCAACGAGGAGACCCTGTCATAGGCGTGAGTCCTTTCCTCTGGCTAACATCAGCGATAGGTGTTGCAATAAGAGGCGTCATGGTGGGCTTGTACTGCTGATCTCGGGGCATGGGTGACATGGTACCAGGGGTAGGAGGTGCGCTGCGATTATGCGCCATATGCGCTTTGATAAGATGACCAGCAGAGAGAGCGCCCATTAAACTAAGTTCACCAGCCATAACAGCAGCGGCAATAATTCTTGCAAGACGCTGCGCATTTGCACCTGGAGTATCCCTGTTGGGACCCTGCACGCCCAACAACTCAAGCATAGAACGCTGAGGGGCCAGACCTGTTCCACCACCCACAGTGCCGACCTCGACAGACGGCATACTGACAGAGACTAGAAGATCTTTTCCGTCATTGACAGCCTCCATGAGTGTCATGCAGTTGCTGCTTTCCACATTTTGTGCAGGATCCTGGCCGGTCGCAATGTACATGGCAGTGAGGATATTGGCAGCATGTGCATTAAAACCACCAATAGAGCCAGCCATGGCACTTCCAACCAGGTTCTTTTTCGTGTTTAAACGAACTAGATCCTCGACCGTGCACTTGAGAATGGAACGGACAGAGTCTCCGCGGATCACAGCTTCTGCAACAACACTTTTTCCGCGACCCTCGATCCAATTGATTGCGGCAGGCTTTTTGTCAATGCAATAATTACCAGAGAGAGAAAGCAATTCCATCTCAGGGAAATGTTTGTCCTTCATCATGCCTAGTGCAGCCTCAACACCCTTTGAAATCATGTTCATGCCCATTGCATCGCCTGTTGATGTGGCAAAACGCACATAGAGCGTTCGACCTGCGAGAACAGTGTGCAGCGACGTGAGACGTGCGAATCGTGAAGTACTGTCGAAAGCGGCTTTGATCTCATCGGCACCGTGACCAGAGTCGATCCAGCGCTTCGCTCGTGCTGCACTCGTGAGTGTGGGGAACTCAATCACAGGACCACGGGTCATAGCATCCTGCGTCAGGACCGTTGTGACGCCGCCATTTGCATTCAACACCTTGCACCCACGGCTTGTAGACGCAACCAATGTGCCTTCAGTTGTTGCCATGGGAATAGGTGTCATGCATCCATCAATAACGAGTGGGCCAGCGATGCCCAGCGGCAGTGGCATATAACCCACTACATTCTCACAGCACGCACCAAATACTGACGCATAGTCGTAGTCTTTGAATGGCAGGAGGCTGTTCTCCAGCATATGTGTTTCAGATGCTCGGGACAGGACAGCGCGACGGATCAAGACGGCTCGTTGATAATCCTGGAGCACTTTTTCGAGAGCATAGGGTGCGATAACACCTTTCTGCACCAGAAGCACGATCTCTTCGTTATTGAGGGCGCCAGGCCCTTCTTTATCAAACAAAGTCCGCAACTCATTGTAAGGACGAGGCGGATCGCTGAAAGCTGGCGGCGGCACAGACGGTGGCGGTGGTGCAAACGTCACACGAGGTGTTGAGGAAGGTTCTTCGCGCGTTTTGGGTGTCTTATACCAGTCTTCCTCAAGATGTGCACCGATCAGACGAGCTGCAGCCTGCGCCGTCACGCGCACAGCATTGCCCTCGATCACAGCAGGATTGCGCATAGCAATACCTTTTAGAAGGAACGTATTTAAAAACACACTTAGCAAGAGTGCCAAAGAAAGCCATTTCCCAATGACAGGATCACTGGCAACGGATGTCCACGTGTGCATGAAGCTGTCAAACGCAGTATACCGCGGAGTAGCAGTCTTCATGGCTGCAGCCGCTAACGATCCAGATACCGTGTGAGCTCTGTCTGTAAGAATCAGCACACTTGGAGGCATAAAGGCCACCGCATGCGCCGCAGAAAACATATCATATACATGGAAGAAGGTAGACATAGCCGGATGGGTCATTGAAGCACGGAACATGTCGGATGAGGAAACGACTTCCTCATACATCGTGCGTGGCCGAGCCGTGTGGTGTCGAGCGATGGTGGTTGGTAGAGACAGGGTCGAAAGCATGTTCAAGGAATGCAATGCAACAAGTGCAAAAAGAAGCATGAACTTCAGTCGTGATAAGGGATGATCCATTGAGCCAAAGACGCGTTGGTATAAAGAGAGGTGCGATAACTTGTGTTTCGGTGGACCGCGAACTTGAGGCTCAGCAGGAGCTTCCGTGGGAGTATCTTTGTCACTTTCACGCTGCGCCTCGGGCGTCGCGAGAGGCTGACGAATTCGATTCACCTCTAGCGTGACACACAGCACGGCCAAAAAGAAGGTGAACAGCAGAAGAGAGTCGAAAAACAGGATTAACATAGCTAAGCAGCAAAATTCACGCAGGCCATGGATGCCGCTCAGAATGCCCAAGAGCAGGATTGACATCTCAATACCATACGCGCGGAAAAGACCTGGACCTGCATCAGAGACTGCACGCACGGCCACATCAGGCACAGGTTTCGGAGTGGCTACAAGAATACCAAGCTCTTGTTCTTCTTGAACACGCCGCGTCAAGGCGCGAACAAAATCGTCCTCGGGCGTGCCCCGGGAGTGTGGTGCCATGTCTGTATGTGTCTTGGTCTCGGGAGCTGACTGTGAGAAAAATGCTTTCGTTAGCAAATATGGTTTTTCAAAGCCCACAGTAATGACCAAGAAAGGCAGACCTTCCGAAAGGATGACGGGATCCACGGGTAACGACAGCATATTTGCACTAACAAGTGCAAGAAGGAATGCAAATGAGGATGAAAGCAGAACGCATGTGCCAAGCCAGAACCTTTTAGGAAAGTGGCTCATAGATACGTAAAGGTGCACGAAAGAACCATGCATCATGATGTAGGCAGCCAAGAGAACAGTAAAGTCGATCGGATCCGCCTGGTGGATCACAATCCAAGCACGCCAGAAAGCGCTGCCTACTAGCGAAATGAGCCATTCCAATGACACGCTTTCTTTCATAAATGCTTCGGGTCCATGACTCGTGGGTGTGAGAGGCTGAAGCCATACGTCGCCGCGTTTCCACCGGGAAACAAGAGTTGGGTCCATATCGGGCGGTATCGTTTGCATTGCGTGTGCCAGCACACGCTGAAGCGTTTTGGTGTCAAGCAAGTGACGCATGTGTGAGGTATCGTAGGAAGATTGAGGATCGAAACATATGACTACGTCGCCGACCGTTTGGTTGGTATCTGTGAACCGCGACACAGGCCATTCACAACGACCTTGAGATTCTTCTTGTAGGGCCTTGGTAATCGCCGGAAGAAGGTAATCCCGACGCTGGGCTTGCAAATCCGACGTCTCGCTAGACTCGTCAATAACGATAAGCCAGTCAGCGAAGCCCATGTCGGGAATCCGATCAGGCGACCCGGATATGTGCTCTTGCAAAGAATGCCAGCCATCTTCAGAGGACTTTTCGAAAATGGGCAACGTTGAATGGCCGGCCCGCATTGACACGATGGACAAGGAAGCGACATCGCTTAAGCTAGAAAACAAGGTCGAATTCGTAATAGCATGCACAAGAGCAAAATATGCCAACGTCATGAAGACGAACACCATCACAATGACCTCGATTGGATGCTGCGACACTTTCGACACAGCATCTAGGAGAAAGCATAACGGCGAAGGCACTCGTCGCCCTCGAGAATGCTCAACTTTTCCCATCGAGCTCTCGAACTGTGAGAAATAGCGGCTGGGTATCTGCGAAGCTCAAGTCTTCACGGTCTGACAAACGAGAGCGCGTGAGCTGAATTGGCTGCCGCATGAGGGAGTCGACACGTGATTGCGAACAAACGACACATACCAATATAATAATTAAAAATGTCCGTCCACCAACGCAGCGAATGGTTTCAATTTCGCCCAAGTGCATACGAGCGGATGTAGCAAGGCACACAATTGTCGGATGCGCGCAACGAGTTTCGCTCAAGAATAACAGTCTGGGGCCTAATAAAGAGAAAACTTCGTATAGATGCTAAAAGCATGACCAGTGATAATATCTTATATATATATATTTTTTTTTTGCTTCGCAACAACAGCGCATGCGAACTATGTAACAATATCCATCCCGTTGTGAAACAAAGTTATGATCGCTTCGCACGAGCGGCGCGCTTCCTAGCAGCACGGCTAGTACCAGTGCCTGGCGTACCCTGAATATATTCAACAAGGTCGTCTATCGACCTGTTGGCTAATGCTGGAATAGGGTGCGGGGATGAAGCCGAGTTCTGTTGTTGCTGATGCAAGTGCCGATGGTGATGGTGATGCGCAGATGATCGTGTCGAGCGAGCAGAGGAGGGCATCCGAGTCTGCACAAGCTCGCGCGCATGCTGCTGCTTCGCTGCACGAACAGCTGTAGCTGCAAGACCAGAAAGAAGCGCCTGACTTTCCTTTGTGAGTGGATCTTCGGATCCAAGACGCTCTTGGAAGATTCGCCAAGCCTCTTTTTCGACCTGGATAGCTGCTTTGAGATCGCCGCTAAGAATGAGTGCCTGGCTAAGTTCATGTGCCATGTTGCCAGTGTAGATGCTATTGGGCCCAAAGAGACGCACAGCGAGATCATGCGATGCCTCGTATGCCCGGAGTGACGGCTCGTAGTCCTGGCGCATCTGAAGCATGAGTGCGATGGAGCTTAGCGTATGGACCACATCAGGGTGATCACGACCGTACAAGAGCTGCCAAAGTTGCATTACACGCTCCTGGTAACGCAAGGCATCATCCAAGTTAGCAGATGATTGCTCCATCATCGCTAAGTTCATATATTGTGTCATGGTTTCTGGGTGATCGAGACCAAGAGTGCGTTCCGACACAGTGACAGCCTGGCGCTGGAAACGCAAAGCATTTTCGAGTGTAAATACCTCCTTAACAACTTCTGGGAGTTGGTCATCGTGTTCTGTTTTATTTCCATCTGCACTTCCTGTATCATTTGTCCCAATCCTGTCGTCATCCGCGGACGATCCTTGATTTGAATCAGCTGAAGCCTTCCTCGCAGCCTTGATGGCGAATTCAGCCGCGTAGTGATGTAAGAACGAAGCAAACTTTGAGTAGCACTTGCCCGTTTCTGGGTGTACGAGACCATACACTTGTTCGTAGAAACCAATACTCTCAAGCATGAGCTCGGTGCCAATTTCGCGCTCGCCACGAACAAACGAAATACGTCCTGCCTCAAACGCATCTTCTGACAACGAGCTCTTCGGAGTTGAAGTCTTAACGAGTGGGCATACGCAAACAACATCCTCAGGCACGAAGGTCGTTGTGCGCAATGGTTTTGAAGGCGGCGGAGGAAACGCTCGCTTGCCCTTCTTCGACAAGCCAGATCGACTTGAGGTAGTTGTTTTTGCTTTAGTCGCGTTGGAGGATGGTGCAGCAGCTTGGCCCTCTGCGTGCTTCGCCTCCGGCTCAAATTCATAATCACGCACAGCAAGTTGGATGCCCATCTTTAGGCACAGTGCACGAAGAGCCTGAGGTTTCCGGAGCTCCGTTTCGAGGAAGAACATGGGAAGTTCGAACCGGAAACGTTTTCGAATATCGATGCGCAGCTCCTCAACGAGCTTTGCAGGTGTGAGAGACATCCATGGCTTGTGAGATTCAGACCTGGACGCTGTAGAGGCAGAGATAACTTCCGGCATCTTTGGCACGGGGCTCGGCTCGCGTTCCGTGCCCAGGAAACAGTTGGCAAAGTGGGCGATGCAAGCAGCGGCTTCCATCAATGGTAGGGCACGTAAGTATGTGCGCAGACAATGCTTCGCGGAACGGACCACCATTTCATGTATGACGACGCGGCGGAAGGCCTGAACAAGTGCCTCATGACCCGAGCCAAGCTTTGATACGACAGATTGGTCCCAATGATCACGCTGCGATGGCTGACTGAGATTCGCAATGTAGCCCAAGTAGCGCATGTTGATACCGCGAGCATGCATGCGGTTCGTAAGTGCAATGCCATCCACAGCAGAAGTAAGACCAGCCGCCACATCGCTAATCAGCCGTACAATGACTTCTTTGCGCAAGTACTCGGATACCTTTCGCACCGCAGCGATGCTTGGAATACTTTCGTCCGTAGCAGGTTGGATCACACGTGCATCGTCACCTGAGCCAGTGCGGAACTCGGCAAACGCATCTGGGTGGAAGTTGAGGGAGAAGTCTGACACGTCAACTTGGGAAGATGTCGCTGTGGATGGCGACGAAGCTTCATTCGATGCCCGCTGTCTCGCGAGCTTATCACGTGCAAACTCATGGAGATGCATGTCCCAATAAGCGTCGATCAGCTCAGGGCGCAACAGAGGAAGGCGGTGAGGGTACGCAGCAGTGTCAGTGCCTTCAAGCACCGAGCCCTCCATGTCGTGATCAAGCCAAGTGACATCCATGGGCGTGTGGCGCGACACATCGAGCAAGTACATCCGACCATCCGTGCCGCGCAGACCTTTGCAGTCCACACTTAGGCAAAGTTCATGTTCCATCCCCTGAGCATCGCGCATCTTGTGCTCCGCCACATGAAGTGATTTGCCTGCGACACTCAAGACCTTGTGGAAGGCAGGGTCTGTGTGGATCGTGTCAGGGCCTTCCACACCACCATACGCGACATGAGACGCTGTAGATCCGTCAGACTGCGATGCTGCTGCATCGGCCGCTACTTGGCGGAACAGGCCTGGGAGCACTGTCTGAACAACCCAGCGCTCACCAAGCCAGTCAATGACAACAGTGCCGAGCAAGCTGAGGCCCTCTATGTCCAAGTTACCCAGCCTTCGCACACCTTGCAAGTCTTTGCCCACTGCAACATGAGCAGCAGCATCTCCGCCAAGGAAGCGATACATATCGACGCTGTCGGTACCACGAGTAACGAACAAATTGTTGTAGAGATACATGTGCGCAGCCGGGGCATCCGCGGGATTCATCGGAGCCACTTCGCCAGCAGCGACACGCGGCACAACACGGGCAGCGGCAAGCGTAAACTCGGCATACAAGCGATTCAGTACCCGGTCCCGCATGAGGCGTTCGGCAAGGGAAGAACGAGGAAGCTCCCTTGACGATTGGAGCTCCTCGTTCCAATCGCGACTTCCATCGAGCGTGTCCGCAGACATAGCGCCCGTAAGCAAGAATGCAGTCTGTGTGCGCATTGGGTCTGATTCGTGCTTCGGTTCTCGAGCCAGCCATGGAGCCGCCGGTAAAGAGTTCATTACAGGCAGCGCAGAGAAGTAGTCCCGAGTAGATACTGGGTCGTTGAACAGAAGTGCGAAGTTTTGGAGGAACAACGGCGATGCAGCGCATAGCAGATCAAAAAGTGAGGACGAGTGCAATGCTTTTGACGGATGCGGCTGCGGCTGGAACTTCTGCGAAGATGATGCATTCAAAAAGAAGCCATTCACACTGGCGGTGATATGGAGTACATCACCTTCTAATGTGTCAATGCTGAGGTACAAGAGATGGCCCCGGAGCGCCCACGACTTTGGGGGTGGATTCCAAGCGCTTAAAGCCATGCCACGCACACACTTGGGGAGCACACGTGGGTAGCGGGCGAGAGCAGGAAGGAGCTGTGCTGTGCCGTCTTGTGGCCATCCGCGCCAGGAAGGCTTCGGAGGAGCCGGCATATGCGCATCATGTGCCCATTCGTTCGCGTGTACAATGGCATCATGCACAGTGGCACCGGCGTCGACACTCACACTTGCCGGGTCGGACTGAGTTCCAGAAAGTAGATCCCGCAGGCGCTGGATATGCAGACGGACCTCGGTCTCATTGTAAGGTTCGTGCGATACTTGCAAGATCCTGTCATGAGGAGCATCGTGACGGAAAACCTCCTGTAGCTCCTCCCACTCATTGACGAGCTCTCCCTTCTGTGTATGTGAGTCGGGACGTCGGAAGCGAAAAGCGCCAAGCCAGTAGCCCTCTGGGCTGTCGTTTAATGTGATGCGTAGATCGTTCAATGTCTCGTGCTGCGTCACAGCAACCTTGAGAGACGGCGGAGTCTCGGGAAGGCCAAGTGACTTGACATCTTTCGGCAAGAGTGGCCTTCCCGGAAGAAACAGCTCTAGTTCAAACGTCGCGTTGGGCTCACTCTCTGGCTCTGCCATAGCGCGCGAAATGCCACCAACTACAACAGTCTCAGTCGGTCAAGCGGAGGAAGAAAGCAATTTCAGTATAGCCAGTCGGACAATCTTGGCTTGGCGCTTCTTCCGAACTGCGGCGCGTCTTGCTTGAGGTGATGACATAAAGTCTATTAACGACCACACCATCACCTATCACTTGTGCTGGCCAACAGACTCCACATGCAAAATCCTTCCACATACCTGGTTTGTGTGGCCGACAAGTCAAGGGGGTTTCGAAACCTTCTGTGGAGCATCTGCCGCGACAAGGAATGGCCACTCGACGCGCATTCGCACTCAGAAACCAAATAGAGTCGGTGCGACATACATTTTGTCGGATTTGCATGGCCAATGGAAGCATGGGAGCCATGGACCATCGATGGAGTGCCAAAGGAGTCGGATCTGGTGCATGGTGAAATAATCCTAATGACGCAAGGTGGTGTCGGCATGTATGATGGCGAAATGAAAGTGCCAGATCGAGCGGCAGGCACGCTTGTCATCACAACACACAGGCTAGCTTACATTGATGAGCATAGCCCGCGCAAATGCTCTGCATTTATTCGCCTGCCATGCATTCGACAGTCGGAGCACTATGCAGGGTTTTTGAGGAGCAGTCCAAAAATTACACTGGTCTGTGCGCGACAGGTACATGTGGCATGGACATGTCATGTATGTGGAACCATTCACAATAGTATGACGCTGGATGGTCGCTGCCAACTATGCGGTGTGATAGCACAGCTCTCTAACACTCTCGCTCAACGCGCATGTCCGACTTGTACGTATTTAAATGACGCCGAGAGGCGCAACTGCGACATGTGTGGCACATGGCTGGATTTGCCGGCTTCATTGATGCAGAGTATATGCAAGCTTTCTTTTCGACAGGGTGGCGACCGCCTCGTGTACTCGATACTACGTGACACACTCAAAGAAAAGCCTTGGACTATGGTAACAACGCGAAGTGGTACAGGTGCCGGACTTTTGGGCATGGCGGAAGCAAGCCCCAATGCCACGAGTGGTGCAATGCCAACCACGGCTTTTGAAGATCTCGATTCACTGATGCGTCAAGCACGTAGAATGGTTGATTTTGCCAATTCGCTGCGCACAGAGCTGGAGCGGCACGAAAGGGGTGTTTCTGCTGCAGCAACGCCGAACGGCGAAGAACAGGCAGAACAGGCTGGGACTCTTTTGCAATCGGCGCTGGTACAACTGGGTCTACCCAATCCAGCCGTTACTCCTGATATGGTTAAGAATGAAAGGGCGTACCATCGTGAGCTAGCCTGCGAGCTAGCAGGAGTGCTGCTGGGAGAGCATGGCCTTTTGGGCCCGGGACGCGTTGTCCGAGATGCCTCTGCTCACCCAGACTTGAGACAGCAGGCTGACATCAAAATGGCCTCTGGCCCTGTGGCGGGGCGAGGACTTATGCCACTCGACGAAGTATGGGGTCTATGGAATCGAGCACGAGGCGTTGCCTTGGTGTCGCCCAAGCTCCTGCGCTCTGCAGCCGTCTACCTGCCAGATGTCACATCACCATGCGTCAAGTTACGCGAGTTGCGATCGGGTGTAACAGTGCTACATACGCCGTACTTCGACGATGCAGCGGTAGAGTCGCGTGTACTAGCTTACCTAGACGAGGCCGCCGCCAAGCAAGGCGGTGGCCAGCTCCTGCCAGGACTTCAGCCGGGGCTGACCACGCCGGACGTGGCTGCGCTCGAGAAGATGCCAGTGCCACTTGTTCGACAGTTGCTTGAAGGTGTTGAACACTCTTCAGGTGCGATTGTGCGTGACGAATGCGGCACGCAAGACACGCGTTGGTTTCGGAACTGTATATCCTAGCTGCTGGACAAGCTGGATGTGTGAGTAGGTCGACGAATCCAGAAGAAGTAGTTGCACAATTCTGTCGGACGCATGCCGCCACCTAGGAAAGACGGAAGACATGCCGAAGACAGAGCACGGGACGCCTCGCCACGAGCCGAAGCATCGGCAACAGATGGTGGAGCGAGAATCCAGCGCCCAAGGCCAGGCACGTACATGGTGCCACGCGTTTCGAACAAAAGACGCGGCGGCACAGGTGCAATGGGCGAGCCATCTTTCAGTCGCGGTCGGTTCGCAAGCAGCGACGCATCCGAGGGGATCCAGCCGAGTTCTCGGAAAAAGTCAACCATTTCAAACGGATGGATATATTGTGAATGGCGATGTGTTCCTGGCGTAACGACCTGCAGCACATTCTCTGCTAGGAAAATGGTGAGAAAGTACGAGAACATGGTGCGTGACATGGTTGACATGAATAGGTGGCCACCAGGTTTGACGAGCGAACCAAGGCATCGAAGAAATTCCGCGGGCTGGTTTACATGCTCAACAACTTCCATGGCAGTAACTATGTCAAAAGTACGCCCTGCGTTACGTAGAGTCTCCGCAGATGTCGCTAGGTAAGCAAGTGACGCGTCTTGCGCGTCCTCTTCTGATGTGCGCAAGCGCAGTCCCGGGTCCTTCGATGCGTGCAATGAAGCAATTCGGATGTTTTCCGACGACGCGTCCACTCCTGTAACGCAAGCTCCGAGTCGCGCGGCTGACTCAACGAGTAGTCCACCACCACATCCTACATCGAGCATACGAGAACCGGAAAGGAAATCTGGCGTGTTTAGGGGAGTCGGGATGGTATCGTATCCCATGGCCTCTGCGACAGCAGCATCCCAGCCTCTCACTTCCTCTAGTTTCTGCTGCATGAATTCGATTCGCACGCGATTCATGCGATGCAGAGGCGCAAACTCACCACTCTCGTCCCACCACTGGTCAGCAAGGCGCGAAAAATGCGCGATGTCGTTGGGATCAACTGAAGAGGCTGTCTGAAGCATGCGTAAAATAGGCTGGCGCATTACATGCATGTGCGTCCGTTGCGCCGCCAATGCAACTGGCCGCACCAAGCCGGCTCTTATCATCATTGTGGCGCGGTAACTGAGCGCTGGAAACGCTGAATTGTTTGCATGCGCATCCCCCTAGTGGAGAAAGAAAAACAAAAGCCGTACAGACCAAACCCATGGCTCTGTCTTGCTATAATCCACCAACCAGCAAGAAATCGAAAGATCTTGGATGGGAGCGCCAATATCGTTAACTGAGACTATACAAAAGGCAAGCCGTAGCGCCTTGAAGAACCATAGGTGCATATCCGAGACATAAAATATGCAGCATCGACGTGCGCAGGACATGGAAGTCCCACAAGGCAGCGCGCAGAATCTGCTCGACATCAAGACCTGAAAGCCATGCACGAGGAAGAAATGTCGCTGCTATAGTGAGAATTGGTGGCGATACTAGCACGAGACTAATCCCCTGAAGAAGGTACCAGGCAGATCGAAAGAAGGAACGATCATGCAGCACACACACAGGATAAAGCGTTGCACATAAAAGCAGGGCCATAGTAGTAGCCTGCGCAAAATTAAGTGTCGCAAGCACACTAATCACCATACCTGCATTCAAGAGCGTGAATGCATGTAAGCACATGGCCAAGGACAGGAGTGTAGCACATTTCCAAAAACGAGCGTAGCATGCCATGATGACTGGTGAAAGCAATGAACACAACAATATCCATAGCAGCGGCCTGCACGAGCCAAGACCATGTGCTGCGGCACAGTCGAAGGGGGTGCGAGTCAAAAGCGCCAAAATGACACCGCCTATGCCATGGCAAACGCCCATGAGCAAGAGAACCATTATGACAGGCCGGTCATAAGAACGAAAACGAGCACGCTGCTCCTCATCGTTGCATAGCTGAGCGAATTCATCATACGTTGGCTCAGCCAATAGTGGGACACTTTTGGTATATTGGCGACGCAGAGCGTTGCGTTGTTTTTGTCGCAAGGAACCGAGTTGGCTCCATACAGCAATACCCTTGAGCGTGAGAGCAGCTGCAAGAAAGAGCGGGACGAACAAGAATACGCCGATCTGGACGAACCGCCAAGGCGAGGCCAACAAATAGAAGAACTGCGAGTGATGTAGCCGCTCCAGTAGGTTGGAAAAAGAGCGCATCGTTGATTCTGATATGCGGCCTAGCTCGATAAATCCATAAGGACCGGAGGCGGGTTCACCAAAGATAGTTACACCATCGACATGGAATGGCAGCAGCACACCATGTATTCCGCTAGGATGACCCGCTAGTTGTAAACGTAACTGTGCAAGAATGTTTCTCCAGCCAACCAAAAACCTGTCAACTCCATCGTAACCAAGCCATTTGCGTTCGATCCACGCCACAGGCACCCAAGACGGCAGTGCATTGGCACGCAAGAAACTCAGTGGGCCCTTTGTCGATAGACCATGCAGCTCCACGGCTGGCGACAATAGATCAGAACGAGCGATGTTTGAGATCGTGTTTACGGTATCGAGATTCGGGAGAAGGCCATCACGACCCTCAAAAAGAAATGCAAACGACGAAAATGAGTCAGCGGGATAGTCTAAAGCTAGCGCATTCCAAATCTGTGCACCCGTGCAAAGGATAGGCTCGGCATCAAGGTTTGGTTGCTCAAGTCCAAAGTACTGCGTTGCCCACGCCTGCATACCATCCAAGAAGCCATCACTAATAACAAACATCAGGTCCTTGCTCCAGAATGGAATGCTCGTTGTATGTTTGGCAAGTGCCAACAAAAGAGATATGCCTCGCACGTTAATGGCACGTCGCTGACCATCATCTGGGACAAATGGCAGCTCCATTTCATCGGACGTTGCATTCCCTTGCCAGTGACTTCTCCAGCTCGCAGCTAATAACAAAGCTTCCCGCCCATCTATTTGCGGCGTATGCGAGCGAGCATAAATATTTACGCCGCGCAAGGGCTCATCTGAGCCGGGCACGTAGTATGCATAGGCTTGTGTATGTGCATTCAGACCATAGGAGCGAAGCTCGTTTACCAGATAAGAGATGCATGCCTCTTTGTCGCCACGCTTAGCCAATTCGTGCAACTCCGCAGATATTCGATTTGCAACTACCACCTGGTCCATAGACCATGAAAGCGTCATTTGAGAGGGCTGCAGTGCATTCTCATCCACATACACAGGGCGCGAGAAGGGTTTGCGCTGAGCCGGCAGCAAGAATAACCATATTAGGGCGCCAAAAATCAGAAGAGCTCTGTCATTTGTAAGACCACGTTACTCAAGGATGCATGCATACCGTATATAGGGCGCAAACATCGCCAGTAAATGGGTGAGCATTTCCTTACGCTCCAGCCTTTTAAGCGCCTGGGCATCTTGCCGGTCTTTCAGCACCGTCTCAACCCCAGTCGAGGGCACAATTTCATCGTTTGTACTATCGACATTGTCTGTGCCTAAGGTGCGATCTGCAGAAGAACTTTGCGACATCTATGCACGTTAGCTTCAAGTTAGCAGGTAACAATCAGGTGGGGGAAGGATGGGAAGCGGTTTCAGGAGCAAAGGCCAATAGCGTAAAATGCCCGCTCGGGGTAGATCTCGGCATCAGAGATACGACTGGTGCCAGCAAAGCGTACCGTTCATCACATAAGGATGAAGATTCAGACTTCGAAAAAAGGGGCAGATAGGGACAATACATACCGCTGGTCGCGATGGTCGCGTAAAGAAAATCAATTCCCGTTTCAATGGCTTGGGCGTACGCCCAGGCCAGTACCAGAACCGCGGCCGCGCCAGCGCCGGCCGATCTTTGTACCGAAGTGTGTACGTGGCACGTCACGTGCTAGTACCAACCGCCAGGATTCGCCCGTCGGCGTTCAGCTCGGCGATGTGTCTGACGGGCCCAGGCACTTGAGTTGCCGAGGCCTGGAATCATGTCGTCGTTGTTTGTCATTAAATGTACTGACTCTTTGGGAGTGTGATTCGGAGCAAGTGGCTTTCGTGTAGATAGACCCGGAATAACATCGTCTGTGATAGTGTAAGTGTGTACGTGAACAAGCAGAAGTAATCTATACATACCTTGTTCAGAAGGTACAGATGAGGATGAAGATGTCACATATGTACCCCACCGATCATCAGAGGCTGCGGTGTCTCCTTCGTCTTGACTCTCTACCTGCTCCCCAGGTCGACTTCGACTCCAAAAGCGTGTGGTATGGTCGTTGCTGCCACTGGCTAGAAGATGACCCAGCGGATGCCACTGGAGACTCCATACATTGGATTCATGGGCCGCTTCAATCGTATGAATAGGCGAAGAGGGTATCGACGAGCGCAAAGACCAGTACAGAATAGATCCGTCAGAGCCGCCGGAGACAAGCAAGTCGTGATGAAAGGGATGCCACTCCAGACTGCAAACTTCTTTCGAATGCCCTTTGAATGTGTCAAGTTCTGCCATAGCTCGGATATCGTAAAGCTTTATCGACTGGTCACGCGACGCGGACGCAACAACATGCCCATCCGGATTCCAGCGCACGGATTGCACGGTGTTTTTGTGGCCATGAAATGTTCCCAGATCGGTACCTGAACGTGGATCCCAAAACTTGACCAAGTTATCTTTGCTGCCGGAGACGAGAAGTGCCTGTGTTGGATGCCATTGAACGCACTTGACTTCCCAGCCGTGTCCCTTCAATGTCGATTCTTCTTGGGCCTCGTCGAACCCCCAGATTTTCAGTGTGCTATCATCAGAAGCTGTCACGAAACGTTGATCATCAGGCGCAAAGCTCAATCCACGGATGGCATCGCGATGGCCAGGAAATGCCTGCAAATTATTCATATTGCTTTGAAAGTACTTAATTTGGCCATTCTGATCCGCCGACACAAGCCATGAGCCAGAATGGGACCACTCCATCGCTCGCACGGCAGAATCATGAGCTTGAAGAATAGTTTCAAAGTTGAAAGTTAGGCCATTCCATAGTGTGAACTCGCCACTAGTCGAACCCGTAAGAAGCCGCCGAGCCTCAGGTAACCAACGCACAATATTCACAGAGCACCGCACTTTGTTAGTCGATGTATGTACAGGCACATTTGCGACAGATGATGCAGACTCGGCGTATGCTGCTGGTGGGAGTAGGTGAATCACTTGGTGGGGACTGGGACGCAACACTGCATCATGTCGTGGAGTACATTGTTGCGCACGGTGCCGCTTCCACATGGAAATAGTACCCCAATAATCAACAGTTCGTCTATGCATGTAACGCCGAGCACGTCTCCCTTCGTAGCCAGCAGCAATGGCCGTCGCTGTGGCAGCTTCCTCTTCCCTCTCGCGCGCATCCGGCGCGGGTGGTCTAGGCTCATCGAGGTATTTGCTAGGCTTCCAGTAGGTTACACATCGCCGCTTATGCGGCTCCTGATGACTTAGATTAGGTGATAGATGTTGCGACTGTGAGGAAGAAGGCCCTACGTCAAGCGACATTGGAATGCAATGCACACACGGCTAACCAGAATTTGGGTGTTTGTTTGGTTATGGTCTAGGAGTCGTGAATCAAAGACACGTGTGGAGGACATGAAAGTCTATCCAGGTGCGCCGCTCACTCCTCGCACGTATCATCTAAAAGAAAATGCACGGAGCATCGATGGGACTCCAACACCGCTCAGAGACATGGCGAACTGACCTACTGGAGAGAAAGAGATGTGATCCTCAGAACTACAAATCTAACCTGGGTCGAGCGATCTAATACAGAGCAACGAATCAAGTTCGACCCTAGGAAAGCATAGGGATATGTATCTCGAAACGATTAAAAAAACCAGAGGCAGAGGGGTTCAGGCAGAATGCGCTGATTGAGTAGCATTTACGAGGAAATATGAGCCACTTCCTCGGCACCCTCCCTAGCCAAAGGCTCAGATGGCTGCGCCTTCTTTTCGATGGCGTAGCCGTTCGAGCCAATCTCGATGCCCGAGTCACGCGTTGGAGCAGAGTACGATGGAATCTGTTCACGGCGCCTCATATCATCAAGCACGGTAACAGGAGCGGCGGATGTGACTGTGGAGGGGATCGGAGGCGCGGCACCGTAGTGGTGATGGGGCACACTAGCGGCTGGGACAGTCTGAATGTACTCGCCCTCGTCGTACTCTTCGTCATCCTCTTCCTCCTCTTCTTCCTCCTCCTCTTCTTCCTCTTCTTCCTCCTCGTCACGGTAGCCAGCGGCACGCACGGCGGCAGGCACAGGACCAGAGCGATCCATCTGCTCACTCGTGGTGAGGTAAACCTTAGAAAGCTGCTTGATGTCGTTCCACCATTCCATCATCTCGTCATGGCTGCGAGCACGGAACGTGTAGGCCACGTTCGTGCCGAACATGTTGCTCTGCTGACCAGTGCGACCTTCAATGTGGAACTTGTGTGTCGAGGCAGCGGCAGTCGATGGCGCACCCAGCGTACACTCAGGCAAGAACAGTGAGAGTTCGGGCACGGGGTGGCGCACTGGGTCGGACGACGCATGCTCGTGCAAGTAACCAGCCGGTGTGAGCACGTAGAACGATTCCTTGTAGGCGTTGGTGAAACGCTTCTTGCGCTCGAGCATACCCTGGTGCACGGGAATGACAGATGGGTCTTCCTTGCCTGGGTAATCGATCGTCTCGGGGTTGCGAAGCGGCGTGTCGGGGTCAAGGAGGTGGTCTGAGCGAGACGCGAACGCAATCCATTCCGCATTTGGCTCGAGGCTACGCATGTGCACACCAAGACCAAGCCAAGTGTCCTGAACCTGCGCCGACATACGGCCGCTCCACTCGTCGAACGTCTGCCAGGCGCTCTGGATGCTACGCACAATAGCTTCTTCGAAGTGCGCCGAGTTCTGCTGCATGATGATGATGCTCTTCTGCAAAGCATTCTCCTCATTCACCTGACGCTGCAGCTGCATCGAGACAGCCTGGTTCGCCGTGAATGGGTCCTCACGGGGGCTCACGCTCATTGGCGTGTTCTTGAGGAGAGTAATTGAACGGGCAAGGTCAGAGATCATCTTTGTCGAGATCTCACGCTCGCGAGCAACGGTGTTGGCCAACTTGCCCGTGTCCTGTTGCACGTTTCGCACATGAGCCTTGATTTCAGCACGCAGCTTCTCGAGGTGCTGCACAATAGAGCCCTCAACAGTCTTGGCCAGGTTAGAGTGGTGATCAGCGATCGTGCGAGTCTTTTCACGGATGCTGTAGAAGATGTCCTGAAGACCATCCTCGCCCAAGAACTGGTTGCCCTCACGGAAAGGCACCTGGATAACGCCACCGAGCTTGTTCATCTCCTTCGCGGTATTGTATTCAATGTCGGCAATGCCCTCGAAATACGAGATGAGCATCTTGACAATGTTCTTCCAACCTGCATATAGTTAGGACATCTGTACGGAAGAAAGAAAAGAAAGAAAACCCGGAATTGAAAGGTTGAAAAAACGTACCAGTGAAACGCTCGATCAGGATATCCGAGGGACGCAGCTCCAGAGGACCAGTGTTCTTCTTGATCAACGAAGCATTACGGCTAGCAATAGTGGACTTACGACTCGCGGTCGTAGCCCGGGTAAGGGTCGAGTGAGTGTCCGTCATCACGAGTGTGGTGGTAGCTAACGGAGGGGCACGTGTATACGGAATACGGGGTGGCGTTGCTATGTGACCTGACTGTGTTTACTTTGCCCAGCTGAACGAATGCAGAACTTCAATAGACCCGAATTAGAATGCACATCTGTTGTGTAGAGCCAAAAACGAGCCAATCGAAAATGCATGGCCCATGCTCGATGCAGAAATTAGCCTTTCCGGTTGAGCGCAAATCGACCTCATGCATAGATTAGGTAATAAGCGGATAAGTGTATCGATCGGGGATGTTTTTTATTCGATTTCGAACCGACAAGAACTGAACTGAAAATAAAAACGAACGTCCCACGAGCCTATAATTCCATCAATAAGCACTCTACCTTCCAGGATGCCACGCGTGAAGAGTGCGCGTGTGCGTTCACTTGTCAGGCGCAATTTTACTTAAGCCGCCGTCGTGTTCACGCGCGCATGGCCGCGAGGCTCACGTGTATGTCGGCAGCGACTAGAATTGTGCGTGCGCCGGTTGGCAGAGATTAGCAACCGGGCTGCCGAACGACCACCACCGCATTACTTGGTGGAAGACGTTCGTGCTTGGTTGTTCGTACAGGAAACCATCCGCACCTGTGGTTAAAGATATGTAGGAAACTATTTCATAGGCTAGGCATGTACGCGATTTGCTCGTAGGAACAGTAGCTTAGTATCTCGCAGTAAGAAGTTTTCGAATGGCACAGAGGGCGTGACATAGGAACTATTCATTTTCAAAAGAGTGACCAGTAAGATTGCATATGAGCTTCTTTGCATACCAATACACCATTGGTATGAACAACAATAACACAGCCTTCCAACAAAGATTACGGGTGCGTTTCTCCTGTGGTTTGTTGCACTAGCTAACAGTGGCCAAACAGGTACTTACTTTCACGATCCCCATCATGGTGGTTTCCTCTTGTACGCACACGCTGAGCCGAACAAACTACTGACAGTGGAAAAAGATATGTTATACAAACGCTTGTACTTGGGCGAGGAGCAGCGACCCTTACCGCCGGACATGTTTGGATCCAAATCAAAAAAGAGTCAAGATACAAACGCCACGTCGTGAGTTTGAGAGTAAGGACAGTCCCATAGGCTAGCTTCAATCTTGAGTGTCGTGTTAGCGATGGTTTCATCTCTCCGAGCGTACATACACACCCCCTGCGCCATCGATCCAACGATCCTAGTCATGTCTAGATGTACGGGTCATCGTCATGCAGATCACGTGCCGTCATCGTGTCAAGGAGTGTGCCGTTAGCAATGAAGAACACGGTTGCATTGACTCTCATCCGTGCGCGCTGTAGTGCTGCAGGGTGTTGCAAGAGTGTTGGTTCGTGGGCAAGTGTGCGCTGGTGGAAGGATCACGTCCCGACGTCCCCACTCCCTCACCCCTCTCTGTTGCATTCGAGACGATCTCGACCACACGTCAGCACCTTCTGTCTCTACCTAATCTTAGCAGACAGCCGTGAGGCACACATCGTGGATCCAAGCTGTGCGTCGTTCGCGCACAAGTAGCGCGCGTGCAGCTTACCAGTCGAAGAAAACAAACATGGCTCCTATGAGCCTACGCGTCCTCGCACCTCCGTCATCTGACACGAGTGAGACGCCCACACTGGTACTGCAATGTGACTCACGAAAGTATATGTTCAATGCAGGCGAAGGCACGACACGAATCTCGGCACAATACCGAGCATCAAACTCACGTGTTGAGCACATCTTTTTGACGCGTGTCGCATCTGAGACCATGGGTGGCATTCCCGGCCTGTTAATGACACTAGCTGATGGCGGTCGGACCTCGGTTGATGTGTATGCGCCACCGAACCTGCTCTATGCGCTGGCCACGACACGTTTGTATGCGCGGCGAGAGTCGATGTGCGTGAAGCCGCATGAAATTCCGGTAACTGAGCCGCATGTATGCTTTGCAGATGAGCACATTGAGCTACAAGCCATACCACTTTTGCCCGCGCAGCATCGCGAGCTGTATGCTGCACAAAGTAGTGATCGTCCATCCTTTGATCCAGTCTTGCAGCCATGGAATCAGCCACACTGGCGCCCATCGTCCCTCCGCGGAGCGGATGCCTTGCAATGGTTTAGGTGCATTGTTCAGGATGCGTGGAAAGCAGAAGAAGCATCGACAATTTTGCCTGATACTGTTAGCAGCGGCAACGCTCATGGCAATATACCTGCGCGTCTCGCGACCAGCCCGGCCCGTTGCGCATATGCTCTTCCTCCGCCATTGGTTCCCTGTATTCAAGGGGGGGCAGACGCTGGACGCCAAGCAGCAGTGATGGCATACATTTGTTCAGGCCACACGCAGCGGGGAAAATTTGATCCAGCGCGTGCGAGTGAGCTGGGTATCCCACCTGGTCCTGAGTTTGCACGCCTCTCACGCGGCGAACAAGTGCGCATTATACGCCCTGTCGCGTGGTCTACGATGGACGCAGAGCAAAGACAAGAATGGCTCCGTTCATGCCGCAGGAACGGCAGCGGCAGCAATAACAATAATCACAGCCGCTCAGGAAAAGAGGCATCGCAACAAGATTTTTCCCATACGGACGTGGAATACGTCGACATACAAAGTCAAGATGTTGTGGGGAGTGCGCGTGCTGGGCCTGTTTTTTTCTACATGCACGTACCGACGCTCCAGCACTTGGACTCGCTTCTTGACGATCCAAAGATCCGAGCGGCATTTGCACCATACACTTGGGAAACCAACAAGTCGCTTATAGAGGAGCAGCGACGAACACCACATATGATCTTACATGCGGTGCCGCTAGAAGTTTGGCAAGATGAGCGCTACCAGGCATGGCGGCGGGATTTCGGGCCCGCATGTCATCATTCTGTGGTTAACAGAGACATGTGTGCAGATACCTTGACCTATACATCAAATGCCATATCCCTTTTGCGCCTGTCACGCATGGATCCAGACGTTTTTTCTGTGCCAGGGTACAGACTTGAGCCGCGCGTTAGGGACCCGAGCACCTTACCCACCCAGATTAACACCCACATCCCCTTGCAGCCACGAGGTGCCCCGACTCAGCTGCCTATCATTGCGCCTGTTTTTGATAAGCCACTACATGAGATGCACCAGCACGCCGCACTTGACGACGATGGCAATGACTCCAAGAATAGTGCATCGCCAGGGTCCAAAGCCACATGGGATGCATATTGCGCAATGGCTGCACAAGTGCGACAGAGTGCATCTGTGCCACCTCGTACACCTGAGGCGGGGTTGGCTGACCAAGTTGAGCTCACGACGCTCGGCACGGGAAGTTCCGCTCCGTCCAAGTACCGAAATGTGCTGAGCACTCTGGTCTACATGCCAGGAGATGGCTACTTGGTCCTTGATGCGGGCGAGAGTACATATTTCCAACTCGCACGCCGCTTTGGGCCTGGGGAGCTTGGTTGGGACGGTCGCATAGGCATCAATAAGGTCCTGCGTGAACTCAAAATGATCTTTGTGAGCCATATTCATGGCGACCACCACATGGGTGTGATTCGTCTTCTGCTAGAGCGCCGCCGACTTTCACCAAGCGAGCCTCTTGTCCTTGTGACGAACAATTTCACTCGTTTCTACCTGTATGAGTACGACTTGATTGAGCAACTGGGTCTTCGAGACGGCAGTGTGCTCGCGTTGGAAAACGAGGCACTCGATTGGGAGCACGGTATAGATCCTGATCCTCTGTCAACTCGAGCGACTGCCACTGCCACTGCAGCTCGGCGGCTCAGCAATATGAAGGAAGATGGCGCTGCAGCGCAGACGGAACGACATCTCGCCACGCTCAAGCGTCTGACTAACCTGACTGGTGTCCGCACGGCCGCCGTATCGCATCGAGCTGGACATTGCTACGGACTGATTCTCACACACAAGTGTGGATGGAAGTTCGTATTCAGTGGTGACACCATGCCTTGCAACTCACTGGTGCAGGCCGGCAAGGGAGCCACCTTGTTGGTGCATGAGGCAACGATGCAAGACGATGAGGCTGAGCTCGCAGCAGCCAAGGGGCATAGCACAATTGGACAAGCATGCAGGGTTGCCCGCGACATGAAAGCGGAACACTTGCTGCTAACTCACTTTTCCCAGCGGTATCCGAAACTCGCACGTCTAGACGTAGGCGGCAACACTCGTGGCGTCTATGGTGAGAACAAAGGAGTCGACGATTGCCAGCATCAGGACCAAGAGAGAAATGACAGAACGGCGTCTCAAGACGTGCCACCGATCGGCATTGCTTTTGACATGATGCGAATGACCCCTGCGCAGCTTCGTCGCATGGTAGCTGGACATCGAGCTATGAGTCTGCTTTTGGAGACGGAACCCGAAGCAATCGACGAGCCAACGGGGCCAGCTTTGTCATCGTCGTCGTCATTGTTAGCGTCATTAGCTGGTGCCCAAGCAGAGCCAGCAGCCTTTTCCCCACCAAAGACAAAGCGTGCGCGCAACTTGTATGCCTCTCAGACTCGATTCAATTTTCACTATCTTGTACTGACATTCACGTCAAGAAACAAGGCATTACGTCCGCCATCGGAACTGAGTGTGAGTGAAGGCACGCGACGCGCACTGCAAAGTACATTCGGTTCTGTCGGCGGCGCTGTGGCTGTTGACGTGATGTATGCAGGCCTCCCTCTAGATCCATCTGTTGCTGCAGATGGAGCCGTAGGAGAGGCGGTGCTGCGTGTAGCTTCTGAGCATGTCGACACACTGGCAAGTGCTTTATCCAGCATCCAAGGCCAGGCGCACGACACAATGACTGGCCAGCAAGAAGAGATGCGTGTCTCAGTGCGCGGGATATCACATAATGTTGGGGCTCTCCGGTCTAACACGAGCCGTGCTTGGATCCTACAGCAGCTGCAAATGCTCGGAAGCAAGCCATAAGGCCATTCTTTCTCTTTCACGTATTTTACGGCCAACCTGATTGCTCACTATCTATCTACAATAGCACAGTGTGAAACACATAGTCCCAAATCTTGCTTGTCACACCAAAGCCAAGCTCGTAGTTCTTGTAATGATGCTCAAGGTGGTACCTCTTCTGTTCGCGCACATATTCAGGCAGCTTCGAGTGGTGCAGCGCGTAGTGCATCGTGTCGTACACGACATACATCGAGTACGAGCCAGAGATGACACCATTCGCAATAGCCGGAGGAAAGACGGCATGGGCCAGCAACAACATGGGAAAGGAAAGAATGGCAAAGAGAATTGGTGGCATTACAAGGCGGTAGCGGTCCATGGGCAAAAAGTGGTGGATGCCGTGCAGCAGAAAGTGCAGCAGGTAGAAAAACTGGTGTCGCGGGAGCACGCGGTCCATGTGGAAAATGAAACGATGGAACAAGTACTCCAAGAACGTCCAGAAGACAACACCAAATACAAAGCAACCAAATGCAGCAAAGTATCCCTCCGTAGAGGCGAGGACATTGCTGCCATTAGCAGTGAACTGAGACTTGAACTGTGTGGCAGACACATGGAAGAAAACAGCCGCAATCGGCAGCCAGAGAATTGGAATCACATACCATGGCGTTTTTGTAAACACCTCGAGGAAGTCGTAAGGCATAAGCTTTGCTGGCTCTCTGCAATGACGAGGAATGTGTACTTGCTCGAGGTAAAACTCCTTCGTGAATGATGACGTCCACATCTGCGGAATGAGCGGCTTCTTCAGGTCCAGAAACTTGTTGTGCTTGAAGTCTTTGGCCATGTCTGTCTCTTGCGGGTGGAAATCGTCGGCAATATGCGCATCAGCCGGCAGGAAGGGCGGTGGCAAACCGTCTTGAGATTGGTCTTCCTCGTCGATCTCAGACTGTGCAAGGGAGCCGATATGAAAGTCGATCAGCATCAAGTAAGCACTGCGTGAATGGACATGAGAGAGTGAGTCTTTCATGATCGCCGTCACATCCTTGCCAGCATATTCAAGAACCACATCTTCGCCACCCGGGTGATCCTCGATAAACTCAGTGATATTGTACACTTTTTTATCGAAGATGACCCAGCAGTCCTCCTTTTTGTTGTGCTGTGCAACTTCCGCGCGCGTGTACGTAGTTAAGGCGTCGACCATCGTACACGTCGTAGCTGCTGCTTCTTAGGAATGGAAAGCCGTCGTGTCAGAGACTCGATTGACACGACACGTACTTTGTGTTGCGTGCGCTCTTGTTGGTGTAGGTGCGCTTCACGTCACTTTTCACGCCACTTCAACAACAATTGGTCGCGAGCGAATCACGTGGCTGCATTCGCGTGTCGGCCGACAAGAAAGGAATGATGATCAATCCGCCATGGACGCGTTTGCTGCACGCTCTGCCACCGCCGATTCGTCTGAAACGCGCGAACGGAGGGGCAGACCGGGGTCGAACTCTATGAGCTCAACCTATACGCATGCGCATTAGCTCCCGATCACTTGCAGATGTGGGACTCGGAATGCGCAGACGGATGTACCTAGAATACGACTGAGCTGCTGTTCCTGCTGGATCCACTATGCGCACCTATGATAGAGTGAGGTCGCGCATGTCACCTGCACCATAGTATGGACATGCTTTACACCCGATGCTTTTGTAGATACTCGTTCTGGGCCTCAACGATATCATCGTCACTTGCGCTGGGGGAAAGCGCACGTGCGTCAGTACGATAAGGCTTCTAGTTCAAAAGACGTACTAGGCTCGAATACATTGATTCATCCTCCTGCTCTGATCCCGACAAGCCCAAGCGACGGAAAACAAGCGGTTCCGCGAGCACTCCACAAATTCTCAGCCATGTCTTAGTACCAGCGCGAGGCCGTGCGTACCTTGCACAATCGGGTCACATTTCTTGTAAGCCTGGAGTTTTCTCTCCTTCATAAACGCCTCAAACTCTCGGTTGCTCATTACGTGTGATGCGCTCGACGACATGGTGCCCAAGAAACGACTTGTGTATGGGAGAGATATGGTGCTTGTCAAAAGAACATGGCAGTAGTGCTGAGTCAGCGATGTGATTGCATCGGTAGCATTCATCCCACCCTCTCGGCGCGCGACTGGGGTCCATTGGGAGCAATGTCCTCCACCAATCCAAAGATGGGGAATAGCACAAAACTTGTCCTCTTTTAGGATCCTTGAGTCAAGGAACGTACTGACGCACGTTTGACCGAAAGAAGAGGGCGTGCATGAGCCTGGTAGTACAAGCGAGTGTGCCACCACAAGGTGGGCCAGAAGAAAAGCCCAAAACTAAGGCCAAACAGCGATATTTAAAGGCTAAAAAAGGCAGGCGCAAAGCTCGCAGGCATGCGGGTCCCAAACCCTTCGGAGAAGGCAAGAAAAAGCGGCTTGCCGTGTCGAATGACGGGAAGCTGTATAAGTGCCGAAAGCGCGACAAAATAGAAGAAGAATCAAGCGCAGAAGTAGTAGGACAAGGTGACCAGGGAGAAGATGGCAGCGAAGAGGGCGATAATGATGCTAGTGACGCAAGCGAGAACGAAAGAGAGGACAGCACCGACGCAGAGCAAGATCTCAGTGTTCCCACTGCTGATATTGACACAGACACAATTGTTCAACATGATTTGGGCAAGAGAGAAAGCTCATTACCAGATGACATTCATGCCGACCCATTACAAAAGGATGCATCTGACAAGCCCGAAGATGGATCAACATCGACAGCAGCACACTCTTCATCGAGTTACCTGTATCGGTTCCCACGGCCTCAACAGACTACGGATCCCAACAGTGATCTGCTCGCGCTCCAGGGAATTCCCGAGGCACTCCTTCGACCCACTGATGTCGCCACGACCAACACGCTGGCACTAGATACCCCAGATACGCACGGCGTGCGTCTTAGTCCACCTGTTCACAGGCAGCTTGAACAGCTTGGCATTCGTGAATGGTTCGCTGTCCAAGGGGCTGTGATTTCTGCCCTCCTTCGCGATGACCACGCCCAGCATTTGTATTTGCCCTACGCACCGCCTCGAGACCTGTGCATCTCAGCACCAACAGGCAGCGGTAAAACACTTGCGTATGTCGTGCCGATTATCGAGGTTCTACACAAGCGGACGATCCCTCAACTCCGCGCGCTGATTCTGGTGCCGACGCGTGACTTGGCTGTGCAGGTCCGCGATGTACTAGAAGCCGTCGGGAAAGGTAGCGGACTTCGCTACGCGATGATCACAGGTAACCACAGTTTCCGACACGAGCAAGATCAGCTGGTGCGTTCCGACAGCGATGTGAATCGGAGTCCCACTGATATCTTGATTGCAACGCCTGGTCGTCTGGTCGATCATCTTCGAGGCACGCGTGGCTTTACTCTAGAGCATCTACGTTACCTTGTAATTGATGAAGCTGACCGCCTTTTAGGTCAATCATTTCAACAGTGGGTACCCACATTGCTCGATGCACTAGAGCCACGTCCTCACTCGGGTACGTGTGCACCGCCGTCTTTGTGGGAGGAGGCGGGTCAGCACAATCATACATGGACTCGTGATGACATGCAAGTGCCTCAAGCCAGTGTGCAAAAACTATTATTCTCTGCAACACTCACACGAGATCCAGCCAAGGTCGGTGCGCTGCGTCTCCGGCAGCCACAATTTATCCGTGTCCGGGATCCTGGCATGTCCGACGGCCAGGGACTCGTACACGAGCAGCACTTTGCCTTACCTGCTGGTTTGCAGCAACACATGCTCGTGGCACCGACGAGCCAAAAAGTACTATATCTTTTACACTTGCTTCATACCCCGAGCGCAGATACGGAGCCCTTACGTCACGCTCTGTGTTTCACGAAGAGCGTCGAGACGGCCAACCGGCTGGTCCGTCTCGTGGCCTTTTTTGAAGAGGCATGGTCGCGGCACACAAACACGCCGGCGCTCCAAGTCCGATTCTATTCATCGGATCTGGGAACGGGCGAAAGAATTCAGCTTCTGCGGGATTTTCAGCATGGTCATATCGACCTGCTTGTGTGCTCAGATCTAATCGCGCGCGGTATCGATTTGCCTCACGTTCGACATGTAATTTCCTATGATGTCCCCGTCGATATGGCTAAATACGTACATCGTGTTGGCCGCACAGCTCGTGCTGGACGTGCTGGTGATGCTTGGAGTCTTGTTGAAGAACAGGAAGTGTACCACTTCAAGCGCATGCTACGTGAAGCGGGACACTTTGATCACATGCACAAACACAAGGTCAAGTCGGATGCTTTTGATACATATTTACCATGCTACAGAGATGCTCTGGCTCGTCTTGCGCACATGTACAGCCAGCAGCGATAGGAACGCTATATATCATTTGGTCCAGCCGGAACCCTCTTTCGTCACCTCAAATGGCATAAGCCATGCTCACAGAGAAATGGGCAGACTCGGCTTGCTACCCTAGCACGGTCGGCCCTTTTTTCTTTCGTTTCGTACCCCGCTGAAACGAGCGCCAGCCTTGGACACGGTCTTCGCGCGACTCCTCCCAAGCCGTATCCATTTCAGCACGTCGCTTGCGCTCTGTCTCCGCTTCTTCGCGTTGTTTAGCGGCATCAATCTCAGCTTCTTGCTTCTGCTGGACTGCTCTGCAGCGTATCGTGTAAGCGCCACTCGTCCACATCTTTTCTGAACAAAACAATACATACTTTCGTTTTTTCAACTCTTCGTCCAACACAATATCCTTCACAAAGATCTTGATCCGGTCATCAAAAGAAGGAGCAAGCTGATCCAAGCGTCCACCAGGCACTTTCTCCAACTCAATCTCTTCGGGTGTGAGTGTCATTGGGAGACCTAGCTCCCGTAATGCAAGGCACCGCGCACTCACAACAGTCTCATCAAGTAATTTGCGTCGATCGGCGTCGAGTAGATGATCCAGTGATTTTTTGAGGAGATCAAATGCTTCTTCGGCGCGTGCCTGGTCGTCGGCCATCTTATCTGGATGAATCAGAAGACTTTTTTTTCGATAGGCTTTTTGGATGGACTTGTCATCAGCATCCTGTGTAAGGTCAAGCACGTCGTAGGGATTCATGCGGAAGGCCCTTAAAAGCACCCGGTCCACTTCACGTCGCTGACTCAATACATATCGCTCTTTCGCTACATCTAGTCAGTGCAAACACATATACGTACGCGACAGTTGTGATTCGTCGACCGGCTTAGGCATTCTGGCCTCTTTCGACTGCGTCCGCTGCCGGAGTGACGGCGGCGGACGCGGTGGCGGTCCAGGTGGTTTTTGGGATGATTCCATCACCATCACCTAGCAGCAGCTCCTGCTCCGAACTAGTCGAAATCTATCCGTCCAGATGCCTGCCGCCAGTTCACTTCCCCGCTTGTCTCCTAAACGTGTTGTCGCCAGAATTTTTTTTTTCGTAGCGAATGTACAATCGAACGAGACAGCAATCTTGGCTCGTTGGCACTCACAGATCAGGGCGCCCGATCCAAAATGACACAAGGATATCCACACGCAGCAAACGAAAGAATTTCCTACGAGCACCCGCCAACATTGCGCGAATAATTAATGCATGCTTACGCATACACGACACACAGTGCCTCGAGAATTGAGTTCAAACTACAACGATACGTTGGTCCCACATCAACATGTCAGCCGCAGCTGTGAACCAGGCTGCAGAAACGCGCGCAGATCTGGAAAAGAAACGGAACGGAGAGAAGCATGCAAATAGCTTGCTCAAGGACATTGTGACCATGAGGTGGCTAGTGTATCCTGCATCAGCTGCCAAGATTGCGTTGATCTTTGTCCTTGGCTACATGATGTTTGAATATGCGCTGCCATTCAGTGTGAACCCATTCCAACCTTTCTTAACGCTATCATACCGAATCCCGGAGTCCGAGGTTGTCTTGCGTCTTGCGCAGAACCCGATATACGGCCCTGCACCTTCCTACTCTCTGGACAACCCTGTTACTACTGCCTTGCGAGACTTTTTCCTGTCGACACATGCGAAGCTCTTTCCAAATGAGCCCAAGTTATTGCGCTACGGTAAAGGTTGGCTCGATGTTTGTTTCATGGGATTCTACATTATTGTTTTTAGCTTTCTCCGCCAGGTCATTACGGGTCACATCTTCAAGCCTCTGGCTGCGCGCTGGAACCTAAAAACTGAAAACAAGTGTGTGCGCTTCGCCGAACAGGGTTATGCATTAACTTACTGGGGAGTGATGAGTATTTTTGGTCTGTACGTTATGGCATTCCAGGATAGTTGGTGGTACAACCTTGACCATCTTTGGTACCAATACCCGCATTGGCAAATGCGCCCTGAGCTTAAGCTATATTACTTGCTTCAGGCCAGTTATTGGCTTCAACAAGCATTCGTAATGCTTTTGGGTCTTGAGCGTCCCCGTAAAGATTATTACGAGCTTGTTGCACACCATTTAGTGACGCTCTGGTTGATTGGATGGTCGTATTTCATCAACTTGTCCATGATCGGCACTACCGTGTTTGTCTGCATGGATATTCCGGATACATGGCTTGCTGTACGTTTGCTAACATGCCTGCTAGACTTCCAAACGCGCCATTACTTGACTAACAAGACCTAGCTCTCAAAAATGCTGAATTATCTTAACAAAAATATGGCTGCAGCAGCGGTTTATTTAGTCTTTATGGTGGTCTGGTCGTACGTATACATGCCGATTAGCTCACCGGCATCAGCTATTTCCGAATTTTCCTGAGCGCTCTCACTCTTTACTCCGTCTATGCTGACTATACCAAGATTCCTGCTTATGCGCGAACATTCCATCCATCCCAGGGTCATTGGCTCGTTTGGTGGATGCAGTGCCATGTAAGTGGACGATGTTTTGACTCACTGGTTCGCAGGTATTTGCTCCGCTCTTCTTACTCCTTCTTCTTAATTTGTTCTGGTATGCCCTTATGTGGCGAATCCTATACCGGTGCGTTGCACATCTTTGATCTAACCGGCTAAGTGCAATTAACGGCGTCTACGGCGACACGCGCGAGGAAGGTGAAGATGATAATGGAAAAGAAGAATAATTATGTAGACATGTATGCATCGTTGAGTTACTTTATAGCGTGCAAGCCATGCCGCGAGTTCGTCGGACGCTCCCATGCAAGGATTCTTCATTCACATACATGGTCACGTGATGTAGCCATGTGATGGCAAAAGATGGAGCCCCTGGGGCGCACCGGGAATTGAACCCGGGACCTCTTCTATGTAGGATAAGCTCGAAGCTAAGCCCTAAAGAAGAATCATACCACTAGACCATGCGCCCGATCTTGTTGTGCCAAAGTGCAAGTTTATTCAATATCTACTAATCCAATAATGTTCATCCATGGCATTCTTGTTCAACATGTTTCCAGCTGCCGAGCTTGTACTGAGTTCCAATAACCACTTAAAGGAAGGAAACGAATTCGACTTTCTCTACACGTAGTATCTAACACGAAATACTGCTACATAGCAGTCATTGTTTTGCATCACCGATTGCTGTGATTCTTCTGTGGTTCCTCTGGGTAAAATCGAAAAACCAAGCGGGCCACAACCACAATCGGGACACATAATGTACTTGATGGTTCGAACCTCACCAGGTGTAACGTCCCAATGACAATCATCGGGCATGTCTGGGACGGCCGAGTCAAAACTTTCACGTTGAGGAGCTTCATGCATGCGAAGCGTCTGCCGCAACGTAGACATGCTGTTTCGCGAATCGCGTCGTCGTGAATGTTGATTAGATGAGGATGAAGTACGCGCCATGGATGTCGGTAGCGGCGTTGTTGGGCTTGGAACAGTCCATTCCATGTTGCGTGTGAAGGTCACATTGTCAAATCCCATAGGGTTGGGCACATGCCAGAATCCTCGCACTGGTCCAATCGTCGCGGTAGACTCTGTGTACGCTTGGCTCATAGCAATTGCCCAAGGCGCATGGGCAACCTCGGGATTGTCAACATGTGAGGAAGTGTCTTCGCCTTTTATAGAGGCCACCGTGTCGGTCAATGGTCCGGTCTCACGCATAGTCCATTCCGCTGATTTACGCGCAACGAGTGTGCAATCACAAGCTTCATTGGGGCACAATAGAGGATACAAATTCAGGCCGTACTTGAAATCCACAATACGTGACTTGAGAGCTGTTTGAAAAGTTTCCGAAAATGTTTTGCTCGCCATTGCCTCACCGAAAATGGCCTCAAACGCTTTGCCGGGATTTCGCTTTGGCTGAGGTCGGGCGGATAAGGGGGGAGCAAGGCCCAAGTCGCGCGCTGCTCCGTCACCAATGTGTGCCTTGTGCAGCAAAAATGATATGCTCTGTTCGTTAGAGGTTGCAGACGTCGTGTCAAGCGGCGACATGTTCGCAGGTGAGAAAGACATGGCGCCAAACGGAAGAGGACTAGCCGGACGTGTGTTCAAGCCGCGTTCACTTGACGTAGACAGTGATAGTGCGGCCATGTCTGCCCGTGTTGTATTGAATGAAAGTCCCTGTGTTGCTGGTGAACTTATGGCTGACAACAAAGAGTGCTGGTCTGCCCAATCTTCCTGTGCAAATGATGTATCTAAACTAGGGAGCACATGTCCAGAAACATGGCGACGCATTTCGATCCACGGGTCCATAGCTCGCGATTCATAGCTGAAAGAGTGGAAGCGGAAGCCAAACTCCTCGAAAAACGAGCGCCTTTTCATCGGACAAACGACAGAAACAATTTCGTATTCTTGTTGATGCGGCGCACTCCCATACTCTGGCACTTGTAAGCGCCGGATAAATTCAGAGAGCAATCGCGATCCAATGCGCTGGTGCCGATAACCTTGCTCAACCCCGAAGTCTTGAATGCAAACGACTCGTGCCAGTGATGACTGACTGTGACCATACATGCTCTGCATGATATGCGCTGGTGCTGCCGTGGCACTCAGAACGCCAATGAGGCGGCGCCTCAAGTCGCCCGACACTGATAAAGGCCCAGCCACCATAGGCGGTGGCAATGAAACGAACATACCTAACGTAAGATGAGGCGCGCGATCAACTCGCGCACTCAGTTGGGAGGAGCTAGGAGTCTCCTCACGTGGGAAGTAAGATCCAAGTACGGCGATAGCAGATCGTATTTCATCAGGGCGTAGAGTGTCGATTGTGAAAGATGACTTGCTAGTGCTTCGAGAGTTGCTTCGCTGCCTCCGGAGCGAGGAAGAAAAGTTTGTGCTGTGTTCGCGACTCAAGTGTTTGCGTGAGTTCGTATGCTCAACACGTGATGGGCCGTGAGATGTGGGTACACCCGATGGCCACCGTGGTACATTCACAGGCTGCGCTGAGCTAGAAGGTGGCAGTGATTGGGGCTGGGAGTGCGACGGGGAGATAGCACTCGGGCTCTGGGCTTGAGACTGGGTTTGCGAGAGCAAATGTGACTGTGGCGACGTGCTGACATGAGAGACTGTTTCGCTCGTAGGGCTGCTGCTCAGGTGAGATGCACTATCCTGAGCAGCTTGAGAACCAAACTTGGTCGCACGACCGAGAGGCATGCGACTGAAAGATCCAATTATGATAAATGTACACTGGATTAGCTCTCAAGAGCCGGGGAGAAATGAATCGAGAACTGTTTTTGCTCGCAGCAAGAGCTCCCTGCCACTGTTGGTTTATGTCAGCATAAGCCAAGATTAGCAGCAGCTGGAGAACGCTGATGGGATGGCCGACGTCTCGAGGGCGTTAGGCCGATGAGGGCCACGTGAATAATAGGGACGGCGTTCGGCGAAGGCCGTAGAATGACACCGATGCAAGCGCACAGACAATGATTGGATACGCTGGACAAGGCGTATAAAAGGGACCGACAAACCCCGCTCACATCTACTCCTAGCGACAAACAACTCGCTTGAGTAACAGTGTACGTACATAAGTGTGACCGTGTGTTCCTCACGCCTAATACAGGATGGCCATTGTTCCTTCTACTGTTCGCCAATTTTCAGCTTCTACTCGCAATATGTCGAACGTCTTCTTTGACATTACCAAGAACGGAGCCCCTCTCGGTACAATCAAGTTCAAGCTCTTCGATGATGTTGTGCCAAAGACGGCCGCAAACTTCCGTGCTCTTTGCACGGGCGAGAAGGGCTTTGGCTATGCTGGCTCGCACTTCCACCGTGTGATTCCCGACTTCATGCTTCAGGGCGGTGACTTCACGGCTGGGAACGGCACTGGTGGCAAGTCGATCTACGGCCAAAAGTTTGCCGATGAGAACTTCCAGCTCAAGCACTCGAAGCCTGGTCTTCTCTCGATGGCCAACGCGGGCCCCAACACCAACGGTTCGCAGTTCTTCATTACAACCGTCGTAACGAGCTGGCTCGACGGCAAGCACGTCGTCTTCGGCGAGGTTGTTGATGGCATGAACGTCGTCAAGGCTATCGAGGCCGAGGGCACCTCGAGTGGCAAGCCCCGCAGCCGCATTGAGATCGCCAAGTGCGGTGTGTGCTAAATGGGATTATAGTTTTCAACCAATCACAGATTTCTTAGAGTGAACATGAACGCCATATGAATCTACAGGGTTACAACGGCCGCGCATTTATGTACTGCTGTGCCGACGGTTGCGGACTTGAGTTTCGGTCGTCGTCGACTTCTGATGGTCGTGGAGCATTCCATCCGCCAAAGCGCGCATCACATAGTGTTGTGCCACCACGTTCGCCTGGTGAAGCTTGGCTACCGCCTGCTTGGAGCCAAGCATCCCTTGATACGGTGTGGGCTGCAAGAAATGAGCGGGCTTCTGATGATGTCGTCGATTCCTTCCAAAGCGCGAGCGCTCCACGCGCTGGTGCCTCGATCGGGCTAAAGGTGAGCAAGCACATGCAAAGTGTAAGACGCACTCTTCAAACACATGGACACCCACAGAGACGTCGTCAGGAGCCAGCATCCGTAGTTCATGTTGACTGTTGAATGTTAGCAATTCCCTTCACGTACAGGCGACGACGAAGGCCAGGCACACGAGCTGAGCCACCGACGAGCACAATGTGACTCCACAGCATGTTGCGCAGATCTGTATCCTGTACAAGTTGAATGGACGAAGCAATGAGCTCTGGTAAAGGCGCTTGGTTTAAGCCTGTCGTCATCGAGCGGTAAGTGCTCCAAGAGCTGCCTCACGTACCAATTCGGTCAGGTGCGAAAAAGGTTTCAAATAGTTGGTATCGTTCCTGCCCAAGACATAAGACTTGATGATCAGTCTGGACAGTAATATTGCCACGTTGCTCTTTGGTCGGAGGATCTAAGTCAGCAACAAACGAATCGAGCTGGTCTTCAGGCAGCACTGGCGTTGTCGTTGTCGTAGTGACTGGCAGGCGCGGCCCTGCTTGGACGTAGCCATACTTGGTATTAGGATCAGCGACATCCTCTGGCGTCGCATAGTCCGGGAGAACATAGCGCTGGATGAGTGCATCGGCATCGAGATCGTCGTCACCGTCATGGAATAATTCGACTAATTGCTCGAAGCTCCAGTTGCTGGGCGATATGCCGCGCATAGGCTTGCGTCGCCGATCGTTGTCTCGTGCACATGCTGCCACGAAGCAAGACGCCATTTTCATTTTATCTGTCAAGTATGTCTCATCCATCATGTCCCACTGGCGATATGAGAACATGACTTTGAGCAGGCTCGTAAGTACTTTGCCGCCAATATCAAGGCGGCGAACTGCATCCCAGATCACTTTATTTTTTACAATAGGCACAGCATGTGTGTAGCTATGACCAATATCCACCACTAGCACAACTTCAGGCCTTGGTGGTGTTAAAGACCAGGGCACCAGCTGGGCAGCTACACGCAAACATTGTTAGTACACATGTGGAAAAGCTTTCCTGTCTTGCTCTTATTTAGGTCGGTGCGAGCTTTCCATACGTACGTATCGTGCGCCATATCAATTCCGCTTCGTACCATTCGAACATGAGCATATCGAACGCTTTTTGTTGCTCAGGCAAGGCGAAATATGGCTCAGTCATGATTACCGATCGACCATGCAATGCGCCAAACGTGTCGCTTCCGCACCCCAATGTCCTGGCGAGTGCCCGGTCCCACACTGATTTTTGTGCTGCCCAGTCAACGACCATGCCTCGGTCCATCGGTAAACGCAACTGCAGTTCGCCATAATCCTGACATTCTGTCTCGATGCAGTCGCCCACCAGAATTTGCCGTCGGACTCCTTGTCGTGTGCGAGCAATTGCATTTGGCATAGTGCATACATCGTCCTTATGCCCTTCACTGCATGATATATGAACGTTCGCAGCGCCAGTATCAAGTACCAAGACTCCCGCAAGAGGCGGCGCTGATCGCGTTTTGCGTGGCATGTTGAAACTGACGCGTGTGTCTCGACCACACGTTCGTGGCCAGGGAGTTTACGCGTCAGATTGTTGCTGGTGCGACCCAAGAATTCCAGCAGCCCCAAAATAGGCACAATTTCGGTTCCCCAGAAAAAGTTCGCACTCAATTAGCAAGTTTCAGAAATTCGAGTTATGTGCAGATACAAAGTGGAATGGACTTGCGACGCGGTCTCAGACGATTTCCTAGTTGTCATGTCGTTTGGTCGGCCACCGACATTCTCATCGTTTCAGGTGCTTCCCCCTGAGCGAGGATCATTTCCTTTAGATCACTATGGTACGTACACGAAGGCGACTTGCTTATATCGTAAGGCGAATGCAAGGGCGCTATGCAAGAGTACCTTATGTGCCTGAAAGTCAACAAGAACAACAATGGAGCATGCCGCCATTTGAGTAAGGCATACCTTGAGTGCCGCATGGACCAGTACGTGCATTCATGAGATGAAAATGCAAGATTGTCTAACCCTATTAAGCCAGCTCATGGAGCGAGATTCCATGGACAACCTGGGATTCGCAGATATCGGCAAAAATGGATCCACCACATCAGCAGCACCGCCTGATGGGAGAGGCGCGTCATCCCAAAGCCGATTGGTATAGCACATGAGCCATCTTTTTCTATTTATTCTCCAAGGCTCTCGCGGATCTCTGCACCGATTGCACCCCCGCCTGTTTCTTTTCCAAACGCCACCATGGCCTCTTGTAGAGCCTGGACCAACGCTGCCTGGGCCAACCTGCCACGTGCGCCAGGCGCATCGAGATGGATCGGTGGCCATGCAAGTGCGCGTGTGACGGAACGAACAAGTGAATCAAGCCCCAACACCGCGTCTTGACACAGAAGGCGAGCCAACGTAGCTAGCAACACGGCTCGCTGTGGATGCCCAGCCGGGTATAGAGCTGTGCTAATCTCATTTTGCGACGTTCTTTCTCCCGCCTGCATTCCTACGCACAAGAGCATCGTCCATTGCACGGCGTCATGCCAAGCGTGTGCCTCGATTGCCAGTGTATGTGCTGCGTACAACAATGGCCACACACTATAATGCGATGGAAGTGCCTGCGTACATAGCTGACGTAGTGTATCGCAAATGATGGAGCTCGATGGAAGGGTCGCGCTTACGTCTTGCGCGTACATCGCTTGTTGCACATGTCGCACAAGTGCAGGTGCTGCATCTAGGGCACGCGTATCCACGTAGTTCGGCACTTGTTCGCATTGTGTACAGGCTGTCCACGAGGATGCTGCGTTTTGAAACACTACCCAACCAGTGCATTTCGGCTGGGGACACCACAGTGCCATGCGGGGATCGCGCCAGCCCATACGTTTGCAGAGTCGGCATTCACATGCAAAGCAGTATCGCTCTAGCAATGTTGCCTGCCGTTCAGCTTGGCACGAAGCCACATCCACGTACGATGTTCGCACCTCTTCACCGGCGCTAATTGGTCGGATCGCCACTAAATGCATCTTGCTCGGCATGCCACGCACGCGGTCAGGAAAAACAATAACTGCATTTGGATCACAAGAGTGGTTTATAAGTGCGAATGTTGGTTCAATGCATACGCCAAGAGGATTCAGATGTGCATCCGCCAACGTGAAGGCGTTTGTTTCGTGCTGACATACGAGCTCCATCAAAGCATCGGCACTGGGAAGCCCAAGAGCACGAAGGTCTTGTTCCGAGCCAATGTAACGAGCGAGGCGATATGCCAATGTGGCTGCTTCATCACGTACACTGGCACTCATCTTTTGCCGATTTGATTGCATCGCTGCTATAGGGCGCCACCAGTCAGACGCATGTCTCATGCGCAACCATAGCAATCGCGCAAGCGCACGAACATCAGCACCTGGTTCGTGTGGACTCCATTCTTGAAACCATCTTTGTAATGCGAGACATTCTTCGTGATGCTGTATTCGAGCAGCTGTCTCACATGCAGAGTCACAATAGCGCGCGAAGCCACACGACGGACAGGTCCTTGTGGGTGCTTCGGCTATACAGGTGTGACATCGCTGCGATGCATGCGACGTGCCCAACACGCGAATCAATGGGTCATGGACCAGCAACGTGTCTCCTTTATCGCACAGGCGCGTTGCAACCAGACCACGTCCCGAAGTGGCGTTGTGTGTGACGCACAAAGAGGAGCCATGAAGTCCAGCATATATTATATCTGGTTGGTCATTTGACGGTGCCGCTTCTGTTACCCATGATACCGTGCGAGCACTTCGCTTTGCTCGTGTCGCCTGGAAAGACATGGACAGACGCAGAAAGAATCTTAGGATAGGATGGGGTTATAATCGATGAAGGAGCGGAGAATGCATGCGCTTCAAGTTACTAGAGTTGATCCGATCGGAAGACCGATTACAATTCTAAGTGGATTGACAAACGAATGAAAATAACCATTACGTTACATAGGCTTCAAAGAGAAAGAAAAAGAGAGAGAGAGAGTGTGTGTGTAAGTGGCAGAGGTAGGGTGGACAGGGCAGCCATTAGGCAGGCACTAAAGGGACATTTCTATACAAGAAAAATGGCGTGTTCGAGTCATTGGTTCACTCTTCATGGTCCACCCAGCTCACATGATTCAGTCTTGCGAGCAGCTCGCGGTTCTTGGCGGGTAGTACGAATCTTGATCGTGAGTGAGTATTAGAGGCAAACCATTTTGCGTCAGAATCTTCAAGCGTGTGATCATGTTGCTCAGTTGATGAGTCCTTAGCTCTGGCCCATATTTCTTCGGCAAAGAGACCACCTGAAGGCAAACCTCCAGTCGAATTAGAAAGGTCATCCTCTGATGAGGCATTTCGCTCTGGTATCACATAGGGAGCATGCTGACGATGCGTCGTGGGGAAAAGCAAGCGCGGACGCGGCGGCGACGCACAGTCATCACGCAAAGGTGAGCTCGTATGCTTGGACTTGTCGGTATCGGTGTAGACGACACGCTGCCCGCGGCTAAAATGAAGTGTTAGTTTCTCAATTTCTATTACGTACAAGACATAAATAGTAGAGTCTGGGTCCTTAGGAGGTCGCGCAGATGCATGCTTGAGACGACTGCGACCATGCGGACCTGACAATCCAACATCGGCGGGCCCGCCCTCAATGAATGGATTATGAGATGCATCGCGAATGGGTCGTGAAGCACTAGGTAGTGGAGCGCAGGTAGGTACATTACCTTGGTTTCTCAGCGTGTCTCGCGACGAAGAGGGAGAATACAACTCCAAATCATCTAGCATCCATGCAGGAGGCTCAGACATGTCCTTCAAGTGCCTGATATGGCGTATTCGTTGTCGATGGTACTTGTCGGTAACTCCACCTCGACACAGTACATCACACATGCGTCTTCCACGCGTGCTTGGAGGCGTTAATACGCGGCTATCACGCCGAAAAAATACTTGTTGATGTTCATTCTTTTGGTGTGAAAGATCTGTACGGTGCGCGCCCTCTTGAGAATGATCCATTAGTGACTGTAATGTTTCTTTCAGCTCTTTTTCCTCCGCGCGGAGTCGCACTGCGCCTTGCTTATCTTGAAGCAACACACTTTCTGAGCCACCTGAGGAGGGTGGCGTGGGTATTTCTCTCCCCCAGGAACTTGTCGCACTCGCATTACATGGCGACATGGCTAGAATTGTGAGCAGAGGAGTGAGAGTATGTGGCGTACAAGAATATCGTCGTACGGGTTCATTTTCCTCTCCTGCGTGAGTGCGACTTGACATACGCGTCTACGCCTAGTCTCTCCACTTCATGCAGCTACAAAAACCCTGTGACCTGCAAGCTATTTGTCGTGCATATGTAGGGGGCATCCCATGCAACCAATCAAAACGCGCAGCGCAAGACAACGTAATGACACTATGTCTAAACACATTCATATCGAGCAAAAACTTTATCTGCAAATGCTAAAAAGCAGGGCGCGGCAACTGTTGAAGAGGGACGATGCAGTGTGAGGCAGGTCAGGCAGGATGGAAAGTGAAAACAAACCTCTCAAATCTGCACTGGTTGCTCGTCCTCAATCTTTGTGCTTTTTCATCCAGGCTACGTGGAATGCTGTAAAACGATCGATAAAAGCTTGAGTCTCTTTCGCTAGAACGGTCGTCCGGAAATATGAGTATGTCGATCCATCGTCCAGCGCTTCTGGCTCATAGCCGAATCCAGAACCAGGAACCACACAAATACCAGTTTCATCCAGAAGTTTACGACAGTAGAACTCATCTACTTTTTTCCCATTTCTTTGCGCCTCTTCGGCCACAGACTTTGGAAGATGCACACGGGGAAAAACGTACATAGCACCCATAGCAGGGTCTGCTTCAATACCAGGGAGCTTCGTTAAGCTTTCAGCAATTCGCCTTGACCGTTTATTGAGGGTCTGGAAAATCGACTGCATTTGCGAATTCCAAAGCTCATAACTTGGATCACCCGGCTTTGGTGGACGAACCATCAAATCAACTCCGATTTGGCCTTGCACGGGCGGACAGAGTCCAATACTGGCAATCTTATTGATTTGTCCTTCCACTTCTCTGTCAAAATTGTTCAAAACGAAAAATCCCCCACGTCGACCGCATTCTCCCACCATGCCCTTGCTGATACTGTGGAACGATGCAAGCTCGACGGTCTCACTAATATGACGCTCTGTGGCATCAGAGCTGTTTTTAAGATCCATAAGTACTTGGCGGAATGAGACAAACGGGCGCCGGTTCTGGTATATATTCTCTTGATACACTTCGTCGGCAAAAATAGCCAAGCTCTCCTCGTAAGCCAACCTGATCACATTGCCAATCTGCTCACGTGTCATACAGTTACCAGTGGGATTTCCGGGATTGATCATAATAATAGCGCGCGGCTCAATGCCATTCTTACGTGCTTCGTCGATCTGTGTCTTGATGTTGGATATAGACGGGTCCCAATGTTGTTCTGCATTCAAATGGTAGTGCATTGGCACTAAATCCAGTAGCGAGACAGACGCCGAGTATAACGGGTATTGAGGGATAGGTATCAGAATACCATCTCTCTTCGCACGAAACAGCACTTGGAATAGCAACGAGATCCCCGCGGACGCACCAGCCGTAAGATAGATGTTTTCTAAGTCTTCGTCAAATCCATCACGGGCTGCTAGGAATTCCGCAACATGCTGACGCACCAGCGGCACACCTTTCGATGCCGTATAGGCGCCAACACTTCCAAAGGCATCAAGCAATTGACGCGCGCGCTCTTGTGTATCGGTTGGGAACATAGCATCACGAACATGTGCTGGCAAGTCTAACAGCTGGGGATACTCTGTCAGTGAAGCCACTTGACGCCAAAAAGTGATAGGTTCTTGTCCTAGCATTGGCTGTTGTTGTGGATTGCCGATGTTCGTCCACACGATAGACCCAAATGGGAGCTTTTCACCTGTCTCGAGGCGCCGCTCATACTCCGCGGCTTTTGTAGGGATTTCTCCACGCACGGCGTATTCTACTTCTAGGATAGAAGGATTGATGGTATCTTTACGAAATGTTTGCCTAGGCCGTGACATCGTAAGGAGCGTTCGACGGCATACATGATGCCACGCCCTGTGATGGAACCACATAATGTGCACCAAAAAAAGATACCCGGCTGCGTCTCATGTCTTCGGTGCAGTCTTTGTATCACGTGCTGTTTGGCTTTGTGCGTCAATGTGCGGGGGAACATCGAAGTACAGTCAGATAACGTTGCGCGTCAGATTTCGCATGTGCAAATCGGGTGGTAACCCCAGATTCTTGGCACACGTGCACGCATACTGCCAAGTGAAACTAGAAACCTCTATCAACTCACAAGGTCAGGATGGATGGCATACGAGGATCTACTAATCTGAGGGGGGAAAAACTTCATGTCGTGAGAAAGAAGCGTAACTACCTTGCTAATTACCTAGTCTTGCATATCCAACCCCAGCAACAGTGACTTTTGAAGAAACATGACTTGGGCCACGAACGCTTCCAAGTGAAAAATAGGTTTGTTTCCAGTTGCACTGCGCAGTTCCTGAAAAACATCGTTAGCTTCCTTTCGACATACATAAAATGCTGCTTTTTCAACCAAGCTTGCACGAAGCGTCTCGTCAACTCGTTTAACGAGGTAGTGTGTGAGAGTCTTGAATATCAAGGCGGCCGGTATCGCATGGACAAGGAGTTCATACAGCCGACCACGTACTTCCAGGAGCCGGGCAGGTGTCTGCTCGCTCACGATCATATCGGCAGTGCGTTCACAATACATTTGCCAGTCAGGCTGGGCAATTGAAACGGGTCCAGAGAAGTCAGGTCTGATACGATGGCATGAGTTCTGAACACAACATAAGAAAATAATACATACGACTGTACTCGCAACGTCTCAAGAACCAGGATTGCCTTGCGCATATTCCCATCCGCATAGCGTACAATTTCACTCGATATCGGATCAGGGAGCTGAAACTTCTCACGTTTCGCTACATGACGAAGGACCCGTGACATGTCCTCGTCACTTGGTGCACCAACCCGCAAGAGTAAGCAACGAGAACGAATTGGAGCGATAATACGAGAAGTGCTGTTTGCACATAGAATCATGCGCATGTTTCGCATGTATTTTTCCATTGTCCGACGTAGCGCCGCTTGTGCGTCGCGCGAAAGCGAGTCTGCTTCATTGATGACTACCATTTTGAATCGACGAGCAGCATTTTGGTCCACCTGCTGCGTCTGTGCAATTTCCTTTAATATGTCCTGGATTACGAGCCTGTCATATGAACCTGCATCACTAGGTGTGATTTCCGTATGGTAGTTACTGCTGATCAAGTTGACTTCAATCTTGCGCTTGCTTGGGTTTAGAAAAACTCGTTGGTCCACTTTAAGCTAGCAAATGTCAGTTTCTTTGAAACAGAAATAGATTTCTACACATACCTTGAGTGCGCCAGGTCCATACAATGCTTTCAATAGACACGCGATCCGCGTCTTCTTTCCCGCCCCGGTCGGTCCATAAAAAAGAACATGTGGAACGTCCTCGCAAGCGACCTGTGGTTTCAGTATGCGTCCTAAGCAACCCAAGTTGAACACGTACGAGGCTTTCAATTTGCTCCGTCAAGTGCGGATGGTAATGTAGCTCACTCAAATCTTTCGGTCGATATTTGTCTACATACAGCATCTTTCGCCAGATAAGTAGACGCGTTGTGGACACGCGTCACTATTTTGCCATTGCTGCTGCCCTGAAATTCTAGCTTGTGATGATTACGCAACACTAACCTCCAGGGCTTTCCACTAACAAATCACGTGCTACGATTGGAAGTGCAAGAGGGCGGCACCTGGTTGGTTACCTGCGGCTCTCTCTGTCTCCAGAGGTGGTAGGTTGACCCAGTGACGGAGCCAATTCAGGACATGTATGTGCCAGTCGAGTGAATTGCGCGGATCAAGCACCCAGTGTCCCTCGTCAGGGAAGAAGAGGAAACGAGAAGGGATCCCTTGGCGCTGGAGAGCATGAAAGGCCGAGATGCCTTCCGCCGGACTGAGTCGAAAGTCACGGCCCCCGTGCACAATGAGATGAGGCGTTTCCCAGTGTTGTACGAGGCGATGCGGACTGAAAGCCTCATAACGGTCCGTTGCAGTCCAAGGTGTACCTCCCATTTCCGATTCAGGGAAATATAGTTCGTCCGTTGAGTAATACATGCCTGTGAGATGGAAGATGCCATCATGCGTCACGAACGCCTTAAAGAGTTTATCATGATTGTGGCCCTGTAGCCAATTGACCATGTACCCGCCAAAACTTGCACCTGCTGCGACAATGCGATCGCGGTCCACGTGTAGCTGCTGTATGTCAAGCACATGGCGCACGCCCATGAGAAGATCGTCTTTTGCACGATCACCCCAATGCTCAAGAATGCGATCCGTGAGGCGTTGACCAAATCCAATTGAACCAGAAGGGTCGAGCATAGCCACGACGAATCCTGCTGCCGCGAATGCCAAAGGATTCCATCGAGTAGACCATCCGTTGCTCCAGTCCCCTTCGGGCCCCCCGTGGATTAACACGGCAAGTGGGAAGGAACGTCCATTCCAAACATCATCATCAAACGATGGCGGCTTGATAAGCCATCCATGCATCGTGACATTATCTGCTCCTTTGTATGTGAACCGCTCTGGCGTGGGACCCAGATCAATGTTGCGGTGCGACTCGGACCAATGCAAAAAGTTTGTGAGACGCACACTGTTGCCTAACATATGCATGTACACATCATTGGGACTTTGAAGAGACGACAAAACATAAAGCACATTTCCGTTCCGTAGCGGAATCGGCGACGATGCAGAACCCGTGGACACCATCTCGCTTGGTTGCTCTAATGTTCTGCCACGTACGGAAATAGCGTAAAGCTTACGCTGCTCGTCCTCTGGCACCACAGCGTATAGAGTGTGTCCATCATGCGAAAAAACGAGCGATGTTGGGGAAACGTCCCAATCCGCCAGGACTTCAGATTGTCGAGCTTGGTTAATGTCGTACATTTGCAAGATCTTGTGATCACTTTCGAACCCATCTTTGTGCTGCTGTAAGAATACCACGACATCCTCGTTGGGTGATATCGCTGGCGTACCGGCCCATCCACGACCTTCATTTATGTTCATGCGACCCGGTGGCGCGCGTCCGTTGATGGGCACCAGGTACATTTGCTGACGTGTATGCCAAGAATGAGGCACGTCAGGGTCCTTTGCTGTGAAAACAACATAATTCCGTGAAACGCTGAAGTCAGTCGCATCTCCTAGGGGACCAACTGGCGACTCAAGTTTCGTGTGCTGCATCAAATTCCGTATTGCGCTTGTCACAAACCAGCTGCCTGATTGTGCGTTTTTCTGAATATCCACAGCAAAGATCTGCGTCCTTTTGCGAGGATCAATCCACTGGTCCCAATGTCGGACCATCGCATTATCATACACTGTTGCTTGTGAGTCTTGCATGCATAGTTCACGTACCCTGTGTGCGCTTCCACTGGGCTGTTTCGGGACTCGCGTCGTGTTTTGAAACTGTATTCAAGTCACCATCCTCATACACTCGTGAAGAAAATACGAGTGTAGCAGTAGTTTGTGATGTAGAGACCTTCTTCAAATTTTCAACGGGTGCAGGGAAAACAAGCATAGGCGTCTCACAACCCGACGTGATGTCGTCATCGTATATCGAGCGCTGACAGAGTGTTGTATTTATCAAAAGCGCGAGCCTATAATCATCCAAAAATATAGCTTCTTTCGCACCATGTGTTATTACTCGAATGTGTGGGTCTTCATTCCATGCACGAATGGGGTCCAGAGGGACATGGTACAAAGTCTGTGTGCTCAAGCCACTTGAAGTGGAGGGATACGATACACTGATTACAGCTTGGTTGCCAGCGTCGTTGGTCACTATACTTGAGCTAGGCCTTGGCGCCTCCAACAGAAGCTGGGGCGTCAGAACAAGCGAATAAACATGCTCTATGATGTAGCAAAAGAGGAAAAGCAGTGCAAAGAAACATTGCGGGCGCACCTGCATCATAATATGAGTCGAGAAGGCGTGTGGGGGCATTCCTACTGTCTGGTAGAACGAGCTGGGCTGATCAATGGGCCGGACCACGCGATGCGTCTACATTACGTGGAGGTCGACGATGAGTCAGCACCATCCTGACAGCCGTTCAAGTCAACCCGCATAGTGTCTTGAGCCCAATGACCGTATACGGAGGCCGTCTCAATCAAGAAGTAGGTGTGGGAAAACATTCTAATGCATGCGTCGAGTTGAAGCTTCTCTCATATAGTCGCATAAGTAAACGCGATTGAATCCGCTTATGGAAGAAATCTATTGTGTTTGAGGACCGTAACCACGCAAACCCTCTGCGAAGCCCCATTGTGTTGGTACACTATACGGTTCCGAAATATGTGCACCATCTGCTGTAATTTTGGCGATTTGGAACTGCGTCGTTAGTGAAGATCGTACGCACTCTGTTTAAACTGCGCGCATCGCGATAAACTAAATATGTAAGTCATCTGTTTTGAACGTACATAGTACACGCATGCATTCCTCCAAAATGGCTCGAGCATCATTTTCGGTCAGATGTGTTTCGCGTCCTTCTACCGCCTTGCGCAGCATTGGCTGTGCCAAGTGTAGACCGAACCCTGTAGCAATTGTACTACTCTGATACGTCGTGCCGAGCAGGTCGACATAGCCAAGGAACGGTGCATTGGTCTTCGTATCAAACCCACCCAGAACAAGTGCATTCCAGTACGGGTCAAGTTTCGAGCGCCGCTCATACATAGTGCGCGAAAGATAAGCATACATTTGTGCAGGTGTGAGAGTGTGCCCATCGCTTTCCATCTCTTCTTTCTCCATTAACTTGGTTAACGAGTGCTGGATATTTTGCCAGTCACTCATGTCGCCACTAGCACCAATGACGACACGCTCGCCGAACTGAGCTAGACGCTGAATATTCATAAAGCGTGCAAGAGATCCATACGATGCAAGTGTATCTGTTGCAAGCATCACACCGTCCTTGTACGTGAGGCCTAACACTGATGTGCCTGTGACAATGGGCTGTTGAGTGTGTTGCCGCGCACCGTCGAATGCATCTACGGGTCTTCTTTCAGGTGCATGCATGTCAAACACATTAGTTTGTGATGAGACACAATCGGCTTGGGGCGTCGAGCTCCAGGTCTGACCAGGGTATGCATACATGATACAAGACGATGTACCAGTCACTAGTCGTTCGTACGCGTTGCCGCGGCCGTCCAACTCACTGTGTCTTGCTTGCTACCTATGTCCACGCGATATGCGCTTACGACGCCTTAGAATCACGTGACCAACTCCTTACTCCTATGGAACTCGGCCTATACGCCCAGGAATCGAGATCGTGGCGCCGTGCTACTCTCGCGAAGTGAACGGCTTGGTGTAGAGCTCCGTGGCGAGTCTGGACCAACGCTAGAGCGCAATGTATCATGGATAAGTGCCTTTTCCGTCTGTCCACGGCGCAGAGCTTCAAGACGATCGCGCAGGGACGAAGTATGTTCGTCAATCCACTTGAGACTGCTGAAATGCGCATTGAGGATGGCTGAGATCTGCATGATGGGATCTTCATGACCAGCCAAAATATCTGTTGAGCCAACACGAAGGGGGCCAAGCGATTCCGGGTTTGCATCAGTAGTATCTCTGGATGAGCCTTGTCGTGCACTTGTGGGCGCTGACATTTGATTGACCTCATCAATCATCAAGACAAGATTTCGCGACATATCGTCAAGCTGGGTATTAAGGCTTTCAGCGAGTTGATAGGCCTTTTCTCGTTCCACATCTGCGACGCCCATATCCATTCGCCCATGTGTTTGTGCACCACTCGCTTGGAGCAAGTCTTTCCGTTGCTGTTCATACGTGTCCATCAGAGCATTAAGTTCTGCTTGCTGTTGTTCCACATAGTCCAACGTTTGGTCAATACCCGACTGCCGCTCTTCCGCTTGTGTGATTTGTGTAACGAGTTTGCTAATTTCATCCCCTCCTTTCAATAGGACCCGATCATAAGCGGCCACTTCGCCGGCCTGTTGACTGAATTCTTTTATTGAGGCATCGAGTTCATCTTGCCACATTTTTACAATATCTTCCATGCTTTTTCCCCGAAGAAGAGATGGGGCTGATACAGGTGCCGCAGATACTGGCTTGGGACCAGCAGCATTGGTTGCTGTTGCTGCCGCTGATGTAGAGGATGTATCGGGCTTGCTCGCTTCCGCTGATTTACCAAACGAAAAGCCACCAGTGGATGATGTATTTCTACTTGGCGGCTTACCGAAGAGGCCACCACTTTCAGCAGGTTTGCTTGTAGCAGAAGAGCTGTCAGTCGTTCTGTTGCCGCCAAAAAGAGAACCTGCTGGCTTGGCATCATCCTTTTTATCCTCCGGTTTTGATTCTGAAGGCTTGGCTCCGAACGAGAAGCCGGTGGACTTCGGGGCTTCCGATTGTGTGTTGTTTGTGGCAGCCGCCGGTTGGGTTCCTAATGAGAAGCCCGTCGACTTGGACGAGCTGGTCTGATTGTTCGAGTCTGCGGGCTTGGTGGAAAAAGAAAAACCAGTGCCTTTAGGTACTTCCGATGAGTTTTGTGTCGTAGAGGTCGTGGTGCTGGAGTTGCTGTTGCCATCAGCTGGCTTGTTCCCGAATGAAAAACCGCTGGGCTTCGACGGATCAGAGGACTGGCTGTTGTTTTCAGTTGGTTTTGAGCCGAATGAAAACCCACCCGGCTTAGGCGCATTATTGTCGCCAGGCTGTGTGCCGAACGAAAACCCACCCGACTTAGGCGCGTTATTATCGGCAGGCTGCGTGCCGAACGAAAACCCACCCGGCTTGGGAACATTGTTATCCGCAGGTTTTGAGCCGAATGAAAAACCACCTGGCTTTGGTGCAGTGTTATCCGTAGATTTTGCGCCGAAGGAAAACCCTCCGCCCGAGGATGTCGTATTCTCAGCGGCTGTGTTGGTAGAAGACGCGCTCGAGTTTACGGGGTTTCCAAAGCTAAAGCCTCCTGAAGATGCCGGTTTTCCACCAAATGAGATAGCAACAGGTTTGGTCTCATCTTTAGGTTTGGCTGATCCAAACAAACCAGTCGATGGCTGCGAAGGTGCAGAGCTGGATGATTCAGCGGGCTTTGGGGCTTGACCGAAAAGCCCTGAAGAAGGTGCAGAAGTTGCAGACGGTTTGGATCCGAACAAATTAGCTGGTGGTTGGGCAGCTGGCGTCGTTGAGCCACCAAAAGAAAAGGCGGGTGGCTTCTGGTCAGCTGTTGTGCCTGCCGATGAGGACGAGTTTCCAAACGAGAAGGACGGCGCAGTTGATGAACTGATGCCCGAAGATCCTGCGTTTTGCTGCCCTGTATCTGGTTGTTGTAAGATAGACCGATCACTAGCGATATTCACAAACACGTACTTTGCGTTCCGAAGGAGAATGTGGGTTTATTCGCCGTGCCTAGAAAGTTGTTAGCGGCGCAACATATTTACGCACTCTGCGCGGATGAGCCGAAGGAAAATGAGCTTCCTGTGCCTCCGAACGCTGTTTCGTGTGTGAGTTGTCGTCCATTCCACCGGTACGTACACATGCTTTACAGCACTGGTATCGTCCTGCGACAGGTGACGCAAATAATTCGACCCCAGCGAAGCTGGCGACGGGCGGCGTGGCATCGTGATGCCATTCATTTACATCACGTGACACGATCTGTCCGTTTCAACACGCATTTTTGTGACATGCAGGAGAGCAACGCACGATTTGACGGCAAGCCGACACTGTAGGTCAACTCTAATTCCAAGTTACGGGGGGCAGCGGGTGTCATGCCAACGCGCCATGCGATTCCAATGAAGGGAGCCAGTGTACAGGCGCGGAAGTTTCAAGGTGACAGAAATGGTGGTAGCGGCGCTGGGGGAGGAGAGCCCTCGTCGAACCAGCCTTGGCGAAGTAGCCTGTACGTGATACGCGTCTACCACTCGCTAACTCACTCAGGGACCTGGTTTGGTCATACTCAAGATCTCAAGCATACTTTGGCGACAATCTTATGAGCTCTCCAAGCTTTGTTGAGAAGCATTGGAGTGATGACGCTCCTATAGATACCGACAGCGAGACGATTGGAGGCTTCGACGGTGGCCGCCGAAGCTACGTTAGTGTTGACACTGAAGCATCCGCTGAACAGGTTTCGTCTTCAGAACAAGATGAGCCACAAACATTGCAGGTGCGTGATCGTGGACCAGCATCTCTTGAGTCACAGAGGTACTATCATCTGGTCCATGCTGATGACATGACGCCGTCACAGCAACCATGTTGTTCTCGACATATCAAAGGGAAATTATCGCCAGAAAAATACCACGCTTCGTCTGTGAATCCGTCTGGACACCGTGAGAGCGACTTCGATGAGGGCGTTAGCGATGAGGCTGCGGAGGAGTTTGGCCCCCGCGGCAAAAGCAGTGGGAGCAGCCGTAGTCGAAGTCCGAGCGCTTATCACATGGATCCTGATGCGACGGTCACAGAGTACCGACCGTTCTCTTCGCACACGATACAAGGACGTAAAAATGAACGTTCTCCGCGCCTTGTATCATCCAAGAACTCAATGGCATCAACGCACCGTCTCCCACTTCGTGCGAATGCGCCTCATTTGCGTGATCCGTACCATGTGGATGAGCGGTCGCCGCTTCTGCAGATGCATGGGCGAGGCTCTGAATACCAACAGACGTTTATGACACCTAAAAGCGTTCAAGAGCGGGATCAGTCTCAAAAAAGCACTTTTTGTCAGACATGGTTCAATACGGTAAATGCTCTCATTGGCGTGGGTATTCTTTCGATGCCTCTGGTGTTTTCACAGTGTGGGTGGCTAGGTGGCTTCATGCTTTTTATGCTGTGCGGTGGTGTAACGAATTGGAGTGGCAAGTTACTTGCGCGTATCCTACGTCGTGATCCGAAATTACAAACATATGTGGACATTGGCACATATGCTTTGGGCTCGGGCGTTCGTGTGTGGATCAGCGTTCTATTTTGTATGGAGATGTTTATGGTAGCTGTGGCACTAATCATCCTGTTTGGTGACAGCTTGGCTGTCCTTGTGTATGGCTACCGACAAGAACCGAGCCCTGCTGCGATGATACTTTTCAAGGTCGTTGGCTTTGTCGTGGCAATGCCGACTTTGTTTCTTCCGCTCTCGTTCTTATCGCCTATCTCGCTTCTGGGACTGTCTAGCATTCTTTTCTTGTTCGCCGTGCTGTTGTTGGATGGACTCATGAAACGTTCGGCGCCTGGGAGTTTGTGGGAGCCTGCATCAACTACTTGGATGCCTAAATGGTCCGGGATGGGCCTTGGCTTTGGCTTACTTATGTCCGGGTATTCTGCGCATCCCATCATCCCGTCTTTGTATCGTGACATGCAGGACCCAAGCAAATTTGATCGGATGTTGAATGTAGCATATGCTACCACGGCATTTTTGTACATGGCAGTGGCATCCACCGGATATCTCATGTTCGGGGATCAAGTGTCTGATGAAGTCAGTACTGATCTGGCGCGCACACCCGGCATGCCTGCCGCATTGACAACAGCATGTGTGTGCCTTCTCGTCATCAATCCCGTCACTAAGTTTGGACTCGCTCTTCGACCGGTGCAAGGTCTCTTTGAGTCCCTTTTAGGCGTATCGCAATCTATGTCTGAACAAGAGAGCGATATGAGTCATCTCGCCTGCAACGAAAGAGGAAGCAATTTTTTTCAATCCAATTCGCACATTCAGCAGGCTGCAGCGCATAGCCTAGAGGTGGTCACACATCCCTCGCTCATTAAACGCTACGCGTCCATGCTAGGGCCTCGTCTATGTCGCCTTATTCTCGGTCTTGTACTTTCTGGCTTGGTGCTCATGACGGCCATTGTTTTCCCGAGTTTGGAGCGAGTAATGAGCTTCCTTGGCGCGTGCCTCGCGTTCTCCACATGTATTCTAGGTCCCTTCGTTGCAAACATGGCCGTCTTTGCTTCGGAGCAATCTGGTCTCTCCATTTTGGTCGACTGCGTCATTTTAAGCGTGTCCTTCTTGCTTTGTATTTTGGGCACAATTTCGTCTATTCGTTCTGTCGATTGAGGAAATGTTTGTGACAAATTGCAGGTAGATACCCTTTCTCTCTCTTCCTCGGCATTCCATTATTTCCTTAGTGATGTTGGTGTGTTTTAGAACTCCACTTCAGCGATTACTACCTCTTTTACTTGCATGCGACATCCCCACGCACATTGATGTGGCACTTTTGAGGCAATATAAGTGGCCGGACTACCTTTTTTTCGCGGGGCACACTGAGCGTTAGATAGGGTTTGAAAAATTTACATGGCCAGGTCTCTTGCCGATGAAGAGACCCGATTTGATCTGTTGCAACACCCGATGTGGCACCCGCGCATAAACTTGAAATGTCAAATGTCATTGCAACTTCTACGTATCTTGAGACACACGCATTTGATTGACATACAATCTACTCCCTTGCTTAGGCTTATTCAAGGCAATTTGTTCCCGTAATTCCCAGCTCTCCTTTTCACACCTCTTCGCTCACGTTGCCATCTTTGACACGAGTCTGGACTCGATTCTGTGTTCCTATTTCCCTCTCCTCACTCCCTCCTCTCCCCACTAACGCACACCTACCCTCTCGCTCTCACGAACCTCCCTCCTGCCTTTCTTTCTCTTTCCTTTTCTCATCTAACCTAGCACGCTGGCGTGCGTCACTTTCACTCTTTTACACACTCATTATCATTTTTATCCATGGGGTCTGGAACAACAACTTTAACAATTGCTCTCGTAGTCGGGCTCTGCGGCGGTATGCTGGTCATCACTGCCCTGGGCCTGCTATGTGGCTACTTTTTACGACGCCACTGGATGGCAAAACGTCATGAATCTTTTGAACGAGCGCGAATCCATGCATCGCACCCCGTCATGGTTTCTAAATCGGCTACAGGATTCCGGCCGTACGTACGGCCCGAACACCCAGTCCTGCACAATATTCCCGTAAGTCTGTCACAACATCCGCCTTCTTTAGCGCCAGGGAACCCGTACAAACATATACATCCCACACACTTGCGTCCATCGGCAGCCTCACACTGCTCGGCTCCAAACCTAGCACTGTCTTCGACAGAAACGGACAATGTGCGTTTCCCCAGTATCATCCCGGAGCATGCAACGCAGCCGGCGACCATTGCCGAGGGTCCTGGCAGTCCACTTCGTCGCACAGGGACCATGTCATCGAAGTATAAACTCGGTCTGTCTAGACCGTCAATGCGGAATACAAGCCTTCGTTATTCGCGCCTCAGCCACTCGATGCTCTCGCGCTTGCCCTCGCATTTTCGTTCCGGGCGATCTAGTCGGTGCATTTCGTTGGAATCGGGTGAATCGCTGGGTATGCCAGAGAACCAAATCCCGATGGCTCGTCGTATCCAGCGGAAAGAACAGCGCTTCCAATATGACTCGAGCTCGTACTCATCCTCTGTCGCAACTCCTGAAGATGGCTGGAATATGCCCGAGACGGATTC